>Ga0213861_10000027_pt1 | contig 94061 bp, 79 predicted proteins | sample PICome_4_FD_160110 | JGI IMG/M metagenome (GOLD analysis project Ga0213861, IMG submission 160110) | Coastal seawater microbial communities near Pivers Island, North Carolina, United States - PICO131 | ecosystem: Environmental > Aquatic > Marine > Coastal | place: USA: North Carolina... | reverse complement strand
CGCATGTGTTGTAACACTTACGCTTACTGCCAATGCGGATACGCCTTGTACAAGCACTGAAAACGATAGTGATTCTTTTTATTTATCGCTCACGCCTGCAGCAACTGCTGATGCTGGAGCGCCTGACACTGTTTGCGAAACAGAGGCTTACACAGTTACAGATGCCGCAACGACTGAATCATTATCAATCAACTGGACCAGTAACACCAACTCTGGAACTTTTGTTGATGCAAATACACTGACTCCAGAATATACTCCAGGTGCTGTGGATTTAGCCAATGGGTTTTTTATTCTAACTATGGAAGCTACTGGAAACGCTCCTTGTGGAAGTGTTACTAGTCAAAAACGCGTTGATATTATTAAAAATCCAACGGTAGTTTTAGGGATAGATCAAGACTCATGTAGCAATACGGTTTTCAGTATAAGTGGAGTCACTGCCTCAGAATACAGCTCCTTGCTTTGGACAACATCCGGATCAGGAACTTTCAGTAACGATTCCCTTTTAGAACCCGATTACAACCCAAGTGCTGCAGATATTTCTGCTGGATCGGTAGTGCTAACGTTAACCGCCTCGGCCAATGCGCCATGTACTCTAACAGATGACGATTCGTTCGTGCTTTCCTTTGTAGATGCAGTAACTGTAAACGCTGGAGTAGATCAAACAATTTGTGAAGATCAAACAGTAAGCTTACTTGCCACAAGCACCAACCAAAGCAGTTTGTCTTGGACAACTTCTGGTGATGGTGGATTTGATGTTACTAACACACTCAACCCTATCTATACTCCAGGCGCAAACGATCTTACTTCAGGAACTGTTAGGCTAAAATTAACGGCTAACGGAAATCCTCCTTGTGCATCTGTAGAGGATGAAATGATCGTTACGATTAATAAAAATCCAGTTATCAATATTGGAGCCGACTTTACAATTTGTGAAGGAGACTCAATCTCAATTAGTGATGTAACTGCTAGTAATTATAACAGCTTGTTATGGACTACTACTGGAACTGGAGTGTTGACTGATGCATCCACACTAAATCCAACATACGTTCCTGATGCTGGAGAAAATGCAGTAGTCTTAACTTTAACCGCAAGCGCTCAAGCCCCTTGTACGGTTAACGATGTGAAATCAAAAAGTATAGTCATCCAAACTGCTGGGATTGTAAATGCAGGTGACGATGCAATTTTATGCCAAGAAGACAGCAGTTTTACAATAAGCACTGCTTCAACATCAAATACTGCCAGTGTAAGCTGGTCTGCTGGGACAGGTACTGGAAATTTAATCAACGCTTCCAGTTTAACTCCTACCTACGAACCTAGCTTACAAGATTATGTTAATGGATCCGTAACCTTAACTCTAACAGGAATAGGATTGAATTCGTGTCCCGATATTACGGACACTATGATACTGACGCTTATTTCTTCTCCAACAACAAATGCTGGACCCAATGCTTCAATTTGCATGGGAGAAACCTTTACCGTTTCAGGAGCTTCTGTTTCCAATGAAAGTTCTTTCGAATGGACAAGTACTGGATCAGGAAGTTTGTCAGGAATAAGCACACTCACTCCAACCTATACTCCTGGAATAGGAGAATTTGGAGCTGTAACATTGACTTTAACCGCTCAATCAATATCTCCTTGTACAGAAACATCGGTTGCTCAAATGATATTGACCATTGATCAGCCAGTAGAAGCCGATTTGGGAGTGACTTCAGATACCATTTGTGAGGGAGATGATTACAATTTAAACGCTACAGCAGACCATTACAGCTCTTTTTCTTGGAGTTCTACAGGATCTGGAACATTTGTCAATGCCAATACACTCAATCCAACCTACCAATCAACGGCCGGAGATGCTTCATTGGTAAGTGTAACTATAACATTAACTGCTATTCCAAAAGGAGGTTGTTCTAGCAATGCAGTTTCTTCAATGACACTCTCTGTTACAAAAAAGCCTATTGTATTTGCTGGAAACGATACTACTTTGTGTGAAGGTGACGACTATGTGTTGAGTGGTGCTACAATTTCTGACGGCATCACACCCACTTGGACAACCCTTGGTGGCGACGGTACTTTCAATTCAAATACGTTGTTAAACCCAACGTATACTCCTGGGGCAACCGATTTATCAAACGGTTCTGTAATCCTAGTCTTGACAGCGCAACCCAACGCACCTTGCGTTAATGAAGTGTCCGATCAAATAGAGTTAACTTTTGTCGAACAACCCATTGCAAACGCTGGAGTCGACATGGATGTATGTGAGGGGAGCTACACTGTAAATGGAGCTTCTGAGAGCAATGCTAGTTCTGTTTTATGGACTATTAATCAAGGAACGGGTACTTTGGCAAATCAAAATACATTAATTCCTACCTATACTTCAGGACCAGGTGATTCGGTAGTCAAATTACTTTTAACCGCTAACCCTACCAGTCCTTGTGCAGTTGCAGCCACCGATGAAATTGAGTTAACGGTGAAGCCTACGGCCACAGTAAACGCTGGTTCCAATGCTACTATTTGTGAGGGAGAAAATTACACCTTTACAAACGGTGCATCAGTAACTAACACAGCATCGTATTCTTGGACACACAACGGTTCAGGAATTATTTCAAACAATGGAACTTTAACACCCACCTACACCCCTTCAAATGGTGAAACTGGAACCGTTCAATTTACATTAACAGCAACGCCAAACGCTCCATGTTCGGCTTTGGTGACAGATACTTTTAATTTAGAAATTACAGCATTTGCAGAAGTAAGTGCAGGTCCTGATGTAACTATTTGTGAAGGATCTTATACATTATCAGGAACTGTCAACAATTCTACAAATTACTTGTGGTCAACTACCAATGGAACGGGAATATTTGGCGATGCAACTTTACTGGGCACTACTTATGTACCAAGCCCTGCTGATATTGCACAAGGTTTTGTTGATTTGACACTGACTGCTCAAAACCAATCTCCTTGCTTGGGTGAAGTTTTTGATTCTGTTCAAATTCGATTTACAGAAGCTGTAAGCCTTGCTATAGGACCTGACGCCGCAATTTGCGAAGGGGATAATTATGTCTTAAGCAACACTTCAGTCGATAATTACTCTTCTATTAGTTGGTCTTCCAACGGAGATGGAGTTTTTGATTATTCTGTTAGCTCAACCAACCCAACTTATATTCCCGGTTCTGGCGATATTACTGCAGGCTTGGTTCAGATTACATTATTAGCGAGTGGTAATGGAAATTGTTCTGCAATTTCGGACAACTTAGACCTTACGATTATCAGCAAGCCGGAAGTATCAGTAGGTACTGCTAATTTGATTTTATGTGAAAATAATACTCCTTTCACACTTTCAGGAGTTACTGCAAGAAACTACAACACAATCGCATGGACCACTTCTGGGACGGGTACGTTTACAGATGGAACTGTTCTTAATCCAGAATACAACCCAACGCCAAACGACATCCAAAACGGTGTTGTGTTGAGTGTAACTGCTACAGGAAATGGCGGTTGTTCGTTTAATGACATTGCAACAGTAAATGTTTCTTTCACCCGTCAAGTAACGGTAGAGGCAGGAAACAATGCCATGATTTGTGAAGACGACTCACTCATTATTTCAGGAGCCTCAACAACCTCTTCCAGCTATACATGGTCGAGTAATGGAGATGGTATGTTTATCAATGAAAATACTCTTTCGCCTACCTATACTCCTGGAATAACCGATATCGCAAACGGAAGTGTAATTGTTACACTTCAAGCTACTGGAAACCTGCCTTGTGCTCCTTCGGTAAGTGACAACCTTACGATCGATATATCAAGAAAAGCCATTGTTGATGCAGGTGTCAATGCTGAAATTTGTGAAACAGGAAATTACATTTTATCAGCAACTGAAAACTTCACCCAATCGGTATCTTGGATTACCAATGGAGATGGTGAGTTCTCAAACGAAAATGTATTGAATCCAACGTATACACCAGGATCTGCAGACATTAGTAACGGAATGGTTACGTTGACTCTGATTGGATACGATACTGCAATTTGTGGAGGAAACAATAGCAGTTCGATGGTGTTAAGCATCATTCCCGAAGTTATTGTTTATGCGGGTCCTGATGAAAATATTTGTGGTAACGGATCGAATTTCGCCTTAGATGGAGCAACAATAAATACTGGGAGTTATCAAAGTTTAGAGTGGACAACTGCAGATGGTACGGGAATATTTTTACCCAATGCCAATGTTCTTAATCCAGATTACGTTCCTTCAAATGCAGATGTCATCAACGGCTCTGTAAACCTAACATTGACCGTAACACCCAACATCAGTTGTAACACTGGCCTTCCTATTTCCTCGAGCACCACACTTTCGTTTGACACGACCCCTACTGGAACGGGAACGATTGTGGGTAGTTCAGCGGTTTGTGAAGGTAATTCCACTATTTATACGGTTTCAGGATATTCAAACACATCCAGTTATGTTTGGAATGTAAGTCCTTCTTCCTCAGCTACTATTAGTTCGGGACAAGGAACAAATACTATTACCGTTGATTATATTGCGGGGGGTAATGCAACCATTGGTGTGACTCCTATGAGCGCTTGTGGTTCTGGAACTGTTGCCACCACCAACGTGACTATTTCTGAAAATGATGAAATGGTACTAAGTTCTGGAAATAGCACACAAACCTCCTGCTCAAACAGTCCAATTGATCCCATACTTTACAACGTAAATGCTTCAGTTACTGGAGTCAGTTCATCGGGGCTTCCCTCTGGAGTTACTGCCTCATACAGTGGTGGTGTAGTAACAGTTAGTGGTACTCCTACGGTTAGTATCAGTTCGCCTCAAACCTACAGTTACACCCTTACAACCACAGGAGGAAGTTGTTTACCTACTTCGTCAACAGGTTCTATCACGCTTGATCCATCTGAAGAAATCAACTTAGTAACAGCTCCAACTTCAAACGCTCAGACGCTATGTGAGGGAGGAACGATCAATACCATTCAATATGCGCTAGGTGCCAACACAAGCGGAGCTACTTTAACGTGGGGCGCAAACGGAGCGCCTGCTGGTATTTCTTATGATCCAACTACACTCACTTTTTCGGGAACATTGACTGCAGATATTGCTGCTACAACTGTATACACATATACCCTAACCTCTACAGGTGTTGTTTGTCCTGATCAAGAAACGGGAACTATTACGGTGAATTCAGATTCATCCATAGAATTGGTTTCGGCTTCGGGTACGGATAGTCAAATCCTTTGTCAAAATACTCCAATAGATATTATTAGCTACAGACTGACCAACGCTGGCTCAGCTTCCATTCCAACGGCTGATTTGCCTGCTGGGGTTACGTATAACCTCTCAGGAAATACTTTGACTATTAGCGGTACACCGACTGAAAGTGGAACTTTCAATTACACCGTTACAACTTCTGCAAATCCAGGAGAATGTTCGTCTACTTCGATTAATGGGAGCATGACAATTAATGCAGCGGTAAGTGTTAATCTTTCCTCTGCGGTGGGTAGCGATAATCTAGATATTTGTGAAGGGGATGCTGTTACTATCACATACGACGTGGGAACAGGAACTTCTGGAGTAAGCGTTTCTGGACTTCCACAAGGTGTCTCTCATGAGTTTTTATCGGGAGTGCTTACAATCTCGGGAACTTCAACTATAAATATTACCTCTCCAAAGGTTTATACATATACTGTTACCACTTTGGGAGCTACTTGCAACAATGAAGTGCAAGGGATTATTAGGATTAACCCTAACGATGAAGTTTTATTAACCTCAGCGATAGGTTCAGACACTCAAACTCTCTGTGAAGGAGAAGCAATTGATGATATTGAATTTACTTTAGCAGGAGGGGCCACAGGAGCTGTCGTTAACGGACTACCCATTGGAGTATCCTATACTGTTTCAGGAAATACATTAACCATTAGTGGAAGTGCAACAGACGCTCCAGCTTCCTATAATTATACAGTGATTACAAGCGGAAGTTGTGGTTCAACGCAGGCAACTGGTGCTATAGTTATAGAAGCCTTAACTACCATTGTCCTTACCTCAGCTCCTGCGACTTCTACTCAGGATGTATGTCAATACAGTCCCATAGACGATATTGTATATACATTGGATGGAAATGCTGTTACTGGAAGCGTTAGTGGACTACCTCCTGGAGTTTCTTACAACGTTGTAGCTGGAAGCACCTCTTCAGAAATGGTGTTAACAATTTCTGGATCTCCCACAACCACAGGGGTGTTCCAATACGAAGTAGCTGCCGTTGGTGGGTGTGGAAATACAAAACTAGGAGTCATTCAAGTAGACTCAGGAGCTTACTTAACACTAAGTTCTGATGCTGGAACCGATGACCAACTGGTTTGTGAGGCTGCTGCTATTGAACCTATTGTATACAATATTGTGGGTGCAGCAAGTACTGTAACTGCTACTGGGCTTCCCCCAGGAATCTCAGTTTCTTTTGATCCTACCACCAATGTAGCAGAATTGACAGGAACCTACAATGGAGTTGCTCTAACAAGCAGTACAGCTTTTAACTATACCTTATTTTCAGTGAGCAGTTGTACTGGACAAGCTAGCGGCACGATAACCCTATACCCCATAACTGGTATTGAACCCGAAATCTATGTCAATTCGATTTCGACGACACCGACCCAAACTGAGGTAAAAAATATACTTTGTAATGGTGAAAATGATGGGGAGATATTCTTAAAACTTTCAGGAGGTATACCAAGTAATTTTTCAGCCGAATGGACAGGGCCAAATAGTTACTCGAACTCCAGCTTACACATTAAAAACTTAAAGCAAGGAACCTACACGGTTACACTGAAAGACTTAAACAATATTAATTGTGAATTTTCGAGGTCTTATACAATTTCGGAGGCAGCTCCTCTTGAGATAAACGAAATTCAAGTCAATCCATTGAGTTGTAATACTTCACAAATTGATGGTGAAATACAAGTACAAATTACTGGGGGAAGCAATACGCTTGTAACCAAACTTGAATGGTATCGACTGAACGACGATGAAAGTTGTTTCACCTACAATCTAGCTCCTGTTAATAATGACGGAGATACGATTCCGGATTATGCAGATGCGGATTTGGATGAAAACGGAACTACTGATGCTGGAAAAGCAGATACGGATGCAGACGGCATAAAAGATGCTGCAGATGCTGACGTTGACGGCGATGGTGCTGTAGATGCAGGAAAAACGGATTCAAACGGCGATGGAATCACTGATTCCTATTCTGTAGGAACTGTGTCATATCAAGTCTGTGAAGCTGGTAATACATTCACAACAATCAACCTTTCGAATACGGACTTTATCAATGGATTCAATGTTATTTGTGCTAAATCCAACACAGTTACTAGTTCAGCCAATTTGGATCACGACTTGGATGCTACAACGCCAGAAATATCAAGTATCGGTATCAGTGGAGGGACAACTTCTTGTTCAGCCGGTACTTTTGATTACCTTCCCAGCTACGACGGATCAACCTATGTTTCTGGTTTGAATACCGGAGTGTATAAATTGAAAGTAATTAAAGAAGATCGAAACGGAGTAGTCTTTTGTGAAACTGAAAAAAGCTTTGAACTGGTTCGAGATATTATTGAGTATGGAGAAGTAAGTATTGACAGTGACTTGTGTCAAAACACTCCTGGTTATTTAACCATTGAAATCACACGTATTCGAGGCGATGTTTTCTTCTTCTATAACAATACGATAGTCAATCAAACGGATATAGAGATTGTAAGCAGTACGGCTCAAAAAACCGTTTATAGCCTATACATCAGTTCTCCGACAGATAATGCAACTTTAGAAATTCGAAATGAATTTGGTTGTGGAATTTTAGTTGAGCAAAGTATACTGAATTTGGCCATTGCAGAACCCTCTTTCACTTATACCAGTCCTGAGCTGCAAGATTACGGCATTATTTCAGAGCGTTCTTTTGTAGAGTTCATTGCATCGAATGCTGCAGGTTATGCTCAAGTTGAATGGAATTTTGATGATTCTACTTCTTTAGAATATGGCACTAGAGTCACTCACCAGTTTGTACAAAGCGGAAATTATGAAGTCACCATGACGGTTTATAATGGCTCGGGCTGTTCAAAATCAACCTCACAAACCCTGTTGGTTGGTGACGGCTACAATCTCATTATTCCGAATGTATTTACACCCAATGGAGATAATATCAACGAACGATTCCGACCTATTTTCAACGGACTTAAAAGTATTGTATTAAGCGTCTTTGATAAAAGTGGAAATTTACTGTACACAGAAACTGGAGCAGAAGGATCCAATCCAGCAATTACTGGCATTTCAATTTTAGGATGGGATGGAGCAAATGCTTATCCTGATACTTCATTCTATATCTATAGAATTGAAGCAACCTTAATCAATGAAAAAACCATTGTAGAAAGTGGAACCTTCCAAATTTTAAAATAACATGAGAAAAATCATATCATTATATATAGGGTTGTTATTAGTCGCTATTCAGGCGCTGAGTGCTCAGGAATATATACTCAATCAATCTCAAAATCTTCAAATGTTGAATCCTAGTTATTATGGATTTAACAATCTGACAAAAGCGGGTGTAATATATAACAGTCTATCCTACGATACTCAGGAGAATATTGATACAAAAATTGCATTTGGAAATATCAGTTTTGAAAACTTAAATTTTAGCTTGGGGGTTGACGTAAACTCGTTTAAAATTAACTCCTACGGATTGGAAATTAATCAAATCAACTTGTCGTATGTCTATAAAATCAATTTGAATTATGAGACCTATATACTTCCAGCCATTTACCTAGGAATTGGATCGCAATCCATTGAAAGCTCTAAGCTTATCTTTGAGGATCAAATTAGTTTAATTAGTGGATTTATTGCGTCACAATCTGACGACCCACTCGCACAAATTGAATTGAACAGCAATTATTTTGACTTGGGTGCATCGGTTATCGTTTACAACGAAAAATTTCTCGCAGGACTATCGCTCAAACACCTAAATCAACCCGACATCTCCTACAACAACGAATCGGTCCAAAAAAGTTTGATGATTTCTGTGCAAGGAGCTTATGAATTTAACATCAACTATTACGAAAGAAGTTTTCTGCCACGTTACTCCTATTTGATGCTATACCTATCAGCCAGTTCTGCTGGAAGACTTCTAAAGGCGTATGCATCACAAGAGTTGCAATTGTCTAATTTTTCATTTGGGTTTCACCAACAATTGAGTTCTCTTGAAGAATTTTCTTTTCTCAATGCAGGGGTAAATGCGGGAGTCAATGCGGGGAATATTAACTTTAATGTAAGCTATAGTTTCCCCTTGAAACAAGATCAAACGATCCTCCCTCCAAGCATGTTGGAATTGTCATTAACCTTTGATTTCAATCCTTTTATTAGAAATAATCGAGGAGACTTTAAGCGTCTGAAAACAGATAATTATTAGAAGATTGGTTACAAAAATCCTTTTTCTTTCATCCAATCATCGTTGTACATTTTACCAACGTATCGACTTCCAGAATCGTGGATTAACACAACAACAACATCGTCTTTTGAGAAATGATGCTTAAGTTGGAGGAGTCCTTTGACAGCAGCACCGCACGAGTTTCCAGCAAAAATCCCTTCTTCACGTGCTAATTTACGCGTAAAAATAGCCGCATCTTTGTCCGTTACTTTTTCAAAAGCGTCAATCAACGAAAAGTCAACGTTTTCGGGTAGAATGTCTTCGCCTATTCCTTCGGTGATATAGGGATAAATTTCTTTTTCGTCAAAAATACCCGTTTCATGATATTTTTTAAAGACGGAACCGTAGGTGTCAATTCCCCATATTTTGATATCGGGATTTTTCTCTTTTAAAAACTTAGCAACTCCAGAAATAGTGCCTCCGGTTCCAACGCCTACCACAAAATGTGTGATTTTACCCGCTGTTTGTTCCCAAATTTCGGGGCCCGTTTGTTCGTAATGAGCAACGGCATTGGAAGGATTGTCGTATTGATTGACATACCACGAGTTGGGTGTTTCTTCTGCAATTCGTTTGGAAGTAGAGTAATACGACCGTGGATCGTCGGGAGCAACGTCGGTAGGACACACTATAACCTCTGCTCCTACAGCTCGCAGAATATCAAACTTCTCTTTGGATTGTTTATCCGTTGACACGCAAATTAATTTGTATCCTTTGATAATAGCCGCCAACGCCAGACCCATTCCAGTATTTCCGGAAGTACCCTCAACAATCGTTCCTCCGGGTTGCAATCGCCCATCGGCTTCGGCATCTTCTACCATTTTAAGAGCCATTCGGTCTTTGGTAGAACTTCCTGGGTTAAAGTATTCTACTTTGGCAAGTACCAAAGCATCCACCTCTTTTGTGATCGTATTGAGTTTGACTAACGGTGTATTTCCTATAGTCTCTAAAATATTTTCAGCGTAGTTCATAAAACTTAATTCCAAGCAAAAATAACTGTTAGCTGAACTAAAAAAAATAAAATGATTGGTTTTTATGTGATATTTCTATTATTGGAATCGCAACACCTTGATGGGCGCAATTTTGGTAATGATATACGAGGGGATCAGCAACATAAGCATACAGAAGAAAAGCGTTCCAATATTCAGTAAGATAATTGACATAAAACTGATATAAACAGGCACTTCAGAGACGTAATACGTATTTGGGTCCAATCCAATAATTCCTGTGGCTTGTTGCAAATACAACAATGAAAGTCCGATTAAATTTCCCCAAAAAAGTCCGATTGAAATCAAATAAGCTGCGTTGTACAAAAATACTTTTCGAATACTCCATTGCGAACTTCCCAAAACGGTAAGCACTCCAATCATTTGTGTGCGTTCCAAAATCAATACTAGCAAGGCTGTAATCATGTTGACGCCCCCTACCAAAATCATGATGACGATGATGATCAAAATATTCATATCAAACAGAGCCAGCCAACTAAAAATATCGTAAAATTTTTCAGAAATATTCTGAACGTCTAAGGTTGAAGGGGTTTGTTGGTAAAGGGTTTGAGTAAGAAGCTCCAAAGCATCAAAATTCGTTATAAACACCTCGTAATTTCCATAGGTATCCACTTCCCATTGGTTCATTGTTCGAATGTGATGAATATCTCCCAAAATATAGGTAGCATCAAAGTCAGGAAAACCGGAGGTATAAATACCACTAACCACAAACGTTCTTTGACTAGGAACGGCAGTCGCATCGTTTTTCATAAAATAGGTTTTGAAGCGATCCCCAACCGACAGCAACAAACGATTGGCAATAAACTCCGAAACAAGCACCTCTCTAGAAGCTATTGAATCTTGAATTGTGGGTATCTTTCCAGCTATCAAGTACTCCTCAAAAGTGTTCCAGCGATAATGAGCATCCACACCCTTAAGAATGACTCCCTCAAAACTTTCCTCCGTTTTGATGATTCCAGCCTTTTTGGCAACGCCTTGCACATGGTCAATTCCATCAATTTGAATCGGGAAAGATTCAATCGCTAGGTCTCGTTGAATAGGATTTACAGAAACTTCTGACGAATTATTATCAAAAGTAGTTATTGAAATTTGCCCGTGAAATGCCGCAATTTTTTGGCGAATTTTTTGTTGAAGTCCCACACCAGTAGCCATTGAAATCAACATCATCACCACACCCAAAGAAATGGCTGCAATTGCAATTTTTATTATTGGCGCCGAAATACTACTTTTATACGACTTTGTGGCGACAATACGTCGAGCGATAAAGGTTTCAAATTTCAAGATGCTATGCTTTATTCAATATTCAAAAATACCGTTTTTTTTCTTGGAATTTTCCTCCTTTCCATGTGTAGGGCACAAACCCATGAAAAACCGCTGATGGGTGTGGAACAAACTTCCGTTTACTTGCCATTGTTGGGCACTCAAAACATTGCATTGGTAACCAACCAAACAGGAGTGTTTACCAATTCATCCTCCCAAACCCACATGGTCGATTCGTTGGTAAGCCTTGGTGTGAATCTAAAAAAGATATTCGCTCCTGAACATGGATTTCGAGGAAAGGCTGATGCTGGAGAACACGTAATAAATGGGTTGGATGTAAGTACAGGCTTGCCGATTATTTCTCTTTACGGAAGCAACAAAAAACCTACAAACAAACAACTCGAAGGAATTGACCTTTTGATTTTTGACATTCAAGATGTAGGCGCACGCTTTTACACTTACATATCCACTTTGCATTATGTATTGGAGGCGGCTGCAGAAAACAACATTGCTGTTTTGGTGCTCGATCGTCCCAATCCCAACGGGCATTTTGTGGACGGACCCCTATTGGAAAAGGATTGTCAAAGTTTTGTTGGCATGCACCCTGTTCCTATTGTACACGGTATGACCGTGGGTGAATACGCCAAAATGATTGTTGGCGAACAATGGATTGACACCGATAAAAAATGTGATTTGACAGTAATTCCTGTAAAAAATTACACGCATCAAACGCCGTATTCATTACCCATAAAACCTTCTCCCAACTTGCCCAACGACCAAGCTGTAAATCTGTATCCCAGTTTGTGTTTGTTGGAACCCACTCCTGTGAGTATTGGAAGAGGAACGGTGTTTCCTTTCCAAGTATATGGAATTCCACAATGGGAAGGTTCGTTTTCCTTTGTTCCAAAATCCATTTCAGGAGCACGTTATCCAAAGTTTGAAAATCAAGTTTGTTATGGGGTGGATTTGCGCAATGCCAAAAAACTGTCAAAAGTTTCTTTAGAATGGCTGATTGCAGCCTATGAGGCATATCCTGAAAAAGATGCTTTTTTTACTTCAGGTTTTGATCGAATAGCGGGTACAAAAAAACTGCAAGAACAAATCAAAAAAGGCATGGACGAAGACGCAATCAGAGCCAGTTGGGAACCCGAGTTGAATCGTTACAAATCCATGCGAAAGTATTATTTGCTTTACGACTAACGCAAAGCCACTCGTTCTTTCATTTTTTCGACGATATCAAAAGCCGCTGGACAGATGGCCACATTTTGAAGCGTAATGTCTGTGAGTTGGTGGAATTTTTTACGATCGGTATGGGGAAATTCCCGACACGCCTTGGGTCGAACGTCATAAATACTGCAGGCGTTGTCTGCTCCCAAAAAAGAACATGGAAGTTCTTGCAACACTTGGTGATTGTCTTCGTCAGTTCTTAAAAATTGAGATTCAAATGCGTGCATTGGCATTTTGAGATGTTTGGAAATTCGCTCAATGTCTTTGGGAGTAAACATGGGACCTGTCGTTTTGCAACAATTGGCACAAGTCATGCAGTCGGTTTTTGAGAACACCTCTTCGTGAATTTCTAAAACTTGTAAATCCAATTTTTTAGGAACGCGTTTTTTAAGCCGTTGGAAGTACTTTTTTGTTTCCGTCAAGGTTTCTTTGGCACGTTTTGGCAATGCTTCAAGGGGTGTGTTCATAGCAGATGCCTAAGGGATATTGAGATATTTGTGGGTTTGTAGCGACACTCTCCATTTGGGATTTTTCATTACGTAATCAACAATCAAAGGCATGACCGTTTCGCGTTTGCTCCACTCGGGTTGTAGGTACAATTTGCAATCGGGGTTTACTTTGGCCGCTTGTTCTTCCGCAAATTGAAAGTCACTTTCGTTGTACACAATCATTTTCAGTTCGTCTGCAAGGGAATAAATCGCAGGCATGGGATGCTTCAGTTTTTTGGGCGACAAACAAATCCAATTCCACTTTCCAGTAAGCGGATAAGCTCCGGAAGTTTCGATATGGGTTTGCAGTCCTTTTTCATGCAAGGCATTTGTCAAAGGTTGCATGTTCCACATTAGTGGCTCTCCGCCAGTAACCACAACCGTATCAGAAAAAGATGCTGCTGTAGCAACAATTTCGGTCACTGCCGTGGGAGGATGCGTTTCGGCATTCCAGCTTTCCTTGACATCGCACCAATGACAGCCCACATCGCAACCGCCAATGCGAATAAAATAAGAAGCGGCACCTTTGTGGTATCCTTCTCCCTGAATGGTGTAAAAGGCTTCCATTAAGGGAAGCATTGTTCCTTGGGAAACGGCTTTTTGAACTACTGATGTTGACATCCGGCAAAGATAACGTATTCGCAGTTGAAATCGAGGGAATAAAGAATTTCTTAAAACAGACTATCCCCAAGGGGTTGCCTCGAAAAATTCTATTCGATAAATCGCACGCCTATTTCTGAAAGAATGTCTATTTTTGGAATTCAAATTTTTGTTATGAAATCATATTATTTTGTTGCGCTGTCATTTTTGGTATTGGCAAGTTGCGGAAAAAACCCAAATTTTTTAATTCAAAAAAATCAAGTTGGTATCTTGACTACTACTACCAAAGTTGCAGAGTTAGAAGCATTATTTGCTGAAGATTCGTTGGTTAGAAGAGTGGGCGAAGGCGATTATGTACAAGCTGGAAACGACACCTATATTTTGTACGATACGCAAGGCAATCCGCTACTGAGTATGATTCCCAAACAACAATTTGACCCTCAAGAAACAATTGAGACGATTCAAATCATTGACAGTCGCTACACAACTGCAGAGGGATTGACGGCTGCAAGCACGTTTGGGGAGCTGAAAGATGCGCATACAATTTCATCCATTCAAAATACCCTCAAAAGCGTACTCATTTTTATTGACGCATTGGATATTTATGTAACCATCGACAAAAAACAATTGCCTCTTGACCTTCGTTACGGTACCGATCAAAAAATTGAAGCCATCCACATTCCGGACGACGCCGTTATCAAGTCGTTTTATGTGGGTTGGGAATAATTAAATTTTACGAAAATGCTTACACCTTTCCACTTGGCCATTCCAGTAAACGATTTGGAAAAAAACCGTCGGTTTTACCGCGATGTATTGGGATGTAGTGAAGGAAGAAGTAGTGACCATTGGGTAGACTTCGATTTTTTTGGACACCAATTGGTGCTCCATTATTCTGAAAATAGCATGCCCAATCTTATTTATAATTCGGTTGACAAACATGCTGTTCCGGTGCCTCATTTTGGGGTGGTGCTTACTTGGGAAATTTTTCATCAGTTTGCCGAGTCCCTCAAAAAGCAATCGGTGGCTTTTATTATTGAGCCCCACATTCGGTTTGAAGGAATGGTGGGCGAACAAGCGACTTTGTTTTTTCACGATCCTGCTGGAAATGCACTGGAATTCAAATCGTTCAAAGATCCTTCTCAGTTGTTTGCGCACTAACAGCCTTTGCTGGATATTCTCCACATCTATTTCGGTATAATTTTACAACTCACCTGCTGGACAATGGTGCCGATATCCGCTTTATTCAAGAGTTATTAGGACATAATTCTACCAAAAACAAACAACGGAATACCCATGTTTACCAACCGTTGCGCTTCATTGATCAGAAACCATTGTTATCAAGGTTGAAAATTAACGCTATTTTAACCATTTAAAAACATTAATAATTCAGGTGTTTTATGGGTTTTAAATACATTCGACGAAGAATTAAAACTCATGAAATATTTAGGAGTATTATTTTTGGCGGGATTATTAATGGCTTTTCAATGTGAAAGTGATGATCCCTCACCCATAGACAATCTGGAACCAATCGGATTGTTTGGTCGTTGGGAAATCCAAGACGAAGTAATGAATGAAATTATTTCGGATATGATTCCAAGATGTTGCGAATTTTTAGCTTTCATCCCAGATGATACTATTAGAGACAACAAGGGTTTATTGACGCATACAGACTCACAAGGCTTGGTTAATAGCGGAACTTTTGAGGTAGATATAGACAATCAAACGATACTTTTTATTGATAATGAAAATGATGAATTTGTTTTTCACTTCTCGATAAATGATTCTCAAGAGATCCTAACAATTGACTTTACCGAAAACGCATCCCTTTTTACACAATCCTGGATTCGAATAGAATAAACACAAGAGAACAAAACGTGTATATGTCATGCGATTGAATTTCTACTTGGAATTCCGTTGCAATTCACTATCTTTCAGTTGCGACGGAAAATCATAGCTGATTCCCCAGAACGTGCCATACACGAAACCCTTACAATCTGTCAAATCCAACGTTCCAATTTAACTTTTTAAAAAAAGAATGTCTAAACTTGTAGGGGTTTTAATTGTATTAAATTGATTGTGACACCATTGAAGGTTTGTTATAACATGGATTGCCATGGGTAAATCTCACTAAAAAAGACACACAAAATGAAAAACATACCATTAGTTATGATCACATCAATAGTTTTTATGGGTGTGAGTATTTCGTCCTGTTCAGAAAAAGACAACAAAGAAACTGAAAATGATTTGCCCAATACAGAATCGCCCAATATCCTTTTTATTATTGCAGATGATTTAGGAAAAGATGCCATGAATGGATTTTCAGAAGGAAGTATCAAGCCCAATACACCCAATATTGATGCGATTAGAAACCATGGAATTTCTTTTAGTAATTTTTGGACAAACCCAACATGTACCCCAACAAGAGCTTCGATAATTACTGGAAAATATGGCTACAGAACGGGTGTTAAAAGCGTCGGTGATCAATTAGCCATTTCAGAAACTACGCTGCAAGAATTTATTGGAACAGAAACCAATAACAAATATGCGTCAGCAATCGTTGGAAAATGGCATCTTTCGGGAAACAATTCAGGAAGTAACCCAGAAACATTTGGAATCGATTATTACGCCGGTCTTATTCGAGGTGCAGTAAATGATTATTACGAATGGGAATTGAGCGAAGATGGCGTAACAAGTCAAAGCACAGAATATATAACAGAAGTTTTTACGGACTTATCAATAGATTGGATTAACCAACAATCCAAGCCGTGGTTTATGTGGTTGGCCTATAATGCACCACACACACCCTTTCACGTACCTCCAAGCAATATGCACAGCCAAGGCAATTTAGCTGTATATACTAATGGAAAAGACCCCATCCCCTACTATATGGGAGCGATCGAAGCCATGGACTTTCAAATTGGACGATTGCTAGACAACATCCCTGAAAGCGAAAAAGACAATACGGTAATCATCTTTATTGGGGATAATGGCACACCCAATCAAGTTGCTCAAAGTCCTTATACCAAGTCCACTGTAAAAAACACTTTATATCAAGGCGGGATTAATGTTCCCCTGTTTGTTTCTGGCAGTTTAGTTTCACGAACCGGAATCGATAACAACCTAATTGTTAGCACTGACTTGTTTGCTACCATAGCCGAAATTGCTGGAGTCTCAACAAAAGAAATTCACGATAGTAAAAGTTTTAAATCGTTACTTACGCAATCTATAACCCTAAGAAACTATCAATATGCTGAATTGGTAGATGGTACAAATGAATTATGGACCCTAAGTAATGGTGACTATAAACTTATTGTCAATTCCAATGGAACGGAAGAAATGTACCATTTGGTTAACGACCCTTATGAAACGAATGATTTGATGAAGGGCACTTTATCAGCTAATGAACAAAGCGTAAAATTGGAATTGGAAACTGAAGTAAGCAATATTAGGCAATGAAAAAACTAGCCTCCCTGGTGCGCGTTTGAAACGCCTGCCTGTTTTTTAAAGAAAAGTATCGGGTTACAGGCGCGTTTCAACAGGCAGATGCGCACCAGAGGGAACAGCTCAGTAATTTTTTATAAATTAGCCATTACTCCCCGCTACAAAGCCTACTCAAAAACGAATAGTAAACACAAATGTGCATTGATTGTAGATGAGCACAAACTCGACAACCCCGCATGGAACTCATTGAGTGAAACCCACCAAAGACACTCCATTGCATACGAGGCAATACAATTTTACGATCCTAACTATTGCGCCTTTGGCGGAGCTACGGATACAGAAATAGCCGCCAAGGGGATTGAGCACTACTCGAAGTTGGTGAATCGTTTTTTTATCATTGGAAAAAAACCTTCCCTAAAAAAATTTTTAAGTCTAAAAAATAACTTGGTGTGCAACCAAATGATTCTAAAAACACCCATAGAAACCGAGTTGCATGAAAACATCGTTGCGTTGCATGAGAAAAAACAACAGCAGGAGGTACATGAATTGGTGAATTTAGTGCAGCCGGGGTATTTCAGGAATAAAACCGTTGCATTGGGAGATTATTTTGGAATTTATAAAGGCAACACCCTAGTAGCTGTTTGTGGAGAGCGTATGAAAATGAATGCATTTACCGAAATAAGCGCCATTGTTACGCATCCCAACCATACAAGAAAAGGGTACGCCAAACAACTCATAAAACACACTACAGACAAGGTGTTTTTAGAAAATAAAATTCCTTACTTGCATGTACTTGAATCCAACATACATGCCATTTCGCTGTATGAAAAATTGGGATTCATTATGAGAAGAAAAATCAGTTTTTGGGAAATTGAGCTAACGAGCTAAGGGCTTCTTACAGTTTACGTTTTCCAAACAAAATTTCAAAAAACAGGGTAAAATCTCCGCGCAAACTCCAAAACGGATGCCGAAAGGTAGCGGGCTTGTTTTTTTCAAAAAAGAAATGCCCAACCCATGCAAATCCATACCCTACCAGCGGAACGACAATCCATTCCCAAGTAGCTCCCCAATAAAAGCATCCGCCTATGAAAAGGAATACGAGCAAAGTTCCTGCAAAATGCAGTCGAACACTCGTGGGGTGCTGGTGTTCCGCAAGGTAATGCGGATAAAAATCTTTAAAGGAATTGAATTTTTGCATAGCTACAAGATAAAAAAAATCCCGCAAATGGGGATTTATAATCTGTTATGCTTCGCCAGTTGGCCCAAAATTGAGCGGAATCGGCGGCTGTTCATAATCTTTAATTTCACCGTGAGCGTCTTCAAACCGGGTTACGTTTTCGTTCAATGCTTTGACAAAACGTTTGGCGTGTTGTGGCGTCAAAATAATCCTTGACTTCACTTTGGCCTTGGGCGCACCGGGCATGATGTTGATAAAATCAACTACAAATTCAGAAACAGAATGATTGATGATCGCCAAATTGGAATACGTCCCTTGAGCCGTAGCTTCGTCCAATTCAATATTGATTTGACCTTCTTTCTTTTGTTTTGAATCACTCATAGTGTTTACTTAAAAATTAAGTTCCTTTTTAGCCAAAAGCTCTTCGTACTCATCGACATACCCCACAATGATGTTGTTGTAAGAACGCTTTCCTGTTCCTGCTGGAATTTTATGTCCAACAATAACATTTTCTTTCAACCCTTCGAGGGCATCTACTTTACCACTAACAGCAGCTTCGTTCAGAACTTTTGTAGTTTCTTGGAACGATGCCGCAGAAATAAACGACTTGGTCTGAAGCGATGCACGCGTAATTCCTTGAAGAATCGGTGTAGCAGTAGCATTGACTGCATCACGAGCTACTACCAAAGCCTTATCGTCTCGACGTAACAAAGAATTTTCATCCCGCAACTCTCGAGCCGTAACAATTTGTCCAGCCTTCAGGTTTTCAGAATCTCCTATTTCAGTCACTACTTTTTTACCAAACAATGCATCGTTTTCTTGGATAAAGTCATTTTTGTGAACCAATTGGTTTTCCAACAATGTAGTATCTCCAGAATCGTCAATTTTTACTTTACGCATCATTTGACGAACTACAACTTCAAAGTGCTTGTCGTTGATTTTCACCCCTTGCAAACGATATACTTCTTGTACTTCGTTTACCAAATACTGCTGAACTGCTGACGGTCCTTTGATAGCCAAAATGTCGTTTGGAGTAATGGATCCATCAGACAATGGCATTCCCGCTTTTACAAAGTCATTTTCCTGAACCAAAATTTGGCTAGATAGTTTGACTAAGTATTTTGTGATTTCTCCTGTACGGGACTCTACTATTATTTCTCGGTTTCCTCTTTTGATTTTTCCAAAAGAAACAACACCATCAATTTCAGAAACAACGGCAGGATTGGAAGGGTTTCGAGCTTCAAACAATTCGGTAACTCGTGGTAAACCTCCTGTAATATCTCCAGATTTTGCAGATTTTCTAGGGATTTTCACCAATACTTTACCTTCTGTAATTTTATCGCCATCATCTACCATAAGGTGTGCTCCCAAGGGTAAGTTGTAGGATTGTAAGATCGCTCCTTTGTTGTCTTTAATCAATAAGGATGGAATAATTTTCTTGTTTCTGGATTCGGTGATTACTTTTTCTTGGAAACCAGTTTGCTCATCAATTTCAACTTGATAAGTAACTCCTTGTTCAACATTTTCGTATTCAATGACTCCTGCAAATTCAGAAACAATGACACCGTTGTATGGATCCCACTGACAAACGACATCGCCTTTTTTGAGTGCCTGACCGTTTTTGATCATCAATGTAGATCCGTAAGGAATAATGTTGGTGCTTAGGATCAATCCTGTTTTCTTGTCTACCAATTTGATTTCTGAGGTCCTAGAAATAACAATATTCACGGCATTACCGTCTGCATCTTTTCCAGAAACTGTTTTCAATTCTTCGATTTCAGCAATTCCGTCAAACTTAACGGCTAATTTGTTTTCTTCAGAAATGTTTCCTGCAATACCACCTACGTGGAAAGTTCTCAACGTAAGCTGAGTTCCTGGTTCACCAATCGATTGTGCCGCAACAACCCCTACAGCTTCTCCTTGTTGAACCATTTTACCAGTTGCAAGGTTTCTACCGTAACATTTGGCACAAATTCCTTTTGGAGCTTCACAAGTAAGAGCTGAACGAACCTCAACATTTTCGATAGGAGAGTTTTCGATTGCTTTTACATTTTCTTCAGAAATTTCATCTCCTGCTTTTACCAAAACTTCGTCGGTAAGCGGATTGTAAATATCGTGCAATGAAACACGACCAAGAATTCGCTCGCCCAATGTTTCTACAACTTCTTCGTTTTTCTTAAGCGGTGCTACCGAAACGCCTCGAAGAGTTCCACAGTCCACAGAATTTACAATAACATCCTGAGCAACATCCACCAAACGACGTGTAAGGTATCCAGCATCTGCCGTTTTAAGTGCGGTATCTGCCAATCCTTTTCGCGCTCCGTGTGTAGAGATAAAGTATTCCAAAATCGACAATCCTTCCTTAAAGTTAGAAAGAATTGGGTTTTCAATAATTTCGCCTCCACCCGCATTTGATTTTTTAGGTTTGGCCATCAATCCACGCATACCTGTCAACTGGCGAATTTGTTCTTTCGAACCCCTTGCACCCGAATCCAACATCATATATACAGAGTTGAATCCTTGTTGATCTTCACGAATACGCTTCATCGCCAATTCAGTCAAAGCTGCATTGGTTGAAGTCCAAATATCAATTACTTGGTTATAACGCTCATTGTTAGTAATAAGCCCCATGTTGTAGTTGGCGATAATTCCGTCAACCTGCTCATTGGCTTGATCAATCATTACGTGTTTTTCTTGAGGAATTATAATATCTCCCAAGCTAAATGAAAGGCCTCCTTTGAATGCAAACGAGTACCCCATGTTTTTAATCTTGTCAAGAAAAGCAGCTGTTTCAGGAACACTAGTTACTTTCAAAATATTTCCAATAATATCACGCAGCGATTTTTTGGTCAATACCTCGTTTACGAATCCAGCGGCTTCGGGCACAACTTCGTTGAAGAGGACACGCCCCACAGTTGTATCTATAATTTGATTCACCAGTTCTCCACTCTCGTTGAAGTCTTTGGTTCGAATTTTAATCATGGCATTGATTTCTACTTTGCCTTCGTTGTAAGCAATATTTACTTCCTCAGCTGAGTAGAACGTCAATCCTTCACCTTTAACAGGATGTTCTTTTGTTGAATAGCGCGACTTGGTCATGTAGTACAGACCCAATACCATATCCTGAGAGGGAACCGTAACAGGAGATCCGTTTGCAGGATTTAAAATATTGTGAGAAGCCAACATCAACATTTGTGACTCCAGAATAGCTTCGGGTCCTAAAGGAAGGTGAACCGCCATCTGATCCCCATCAAAATCCGCATTAAATGCAGTACACACTAGGGGGTGAAGCTGTATCGCTTTTCCTTCGATAAGCTTTGGTTGAAACGCCTGAATCCCTAATCGGTGCAAGGTAGGAGCACGGTTCAGTAATACAGGGTGGCCTTTCAATACATTTTCTAGGATATCCCATACTACAGGCTCACGCTTGTCTATAATTTTTTTAGCAGATTTTACCGTTTTAACAATTCCTCTTTCAATCAGTTTTCGAATGATAAAAGGCTTGTACAACTCGGCAGCCATGTTTTTAGGCAATCCGCATTCGTATAATTTTAATTCCGGCCCAACAACAATTACCGATCGCGCCGAATAATCTACTCGTTTTCCTAATAAGTTTTGACGAAAACGACCTTGTTTCCCTTTTAAGGAATCTGAAAGGGATTTCAACGGACGATTCGCATCTGTTTTGACAGCAGAAGACTTACGAGTGTTGTCAAACAAAGAATCTACCGACTCTTGCAACATTCGTTTTTCGTTTCGTAAAATAACTTCGGGTGCTTTGATTTCAACCAATCGTTTCAAACGATTGTTTCGAATAATAACACGACGGTATAAGTCGTTCAAATCGGATGTCGCAAAACGACCTCCATCCAAAGGAACTAAGGGTCTTAATTCTGGTGGAATTACAGGGATCACTTTCATGATCATCCACTCAGGTTTGTTTTCACGATTGTTATTGGATTCGCGCAAAGCTTCCACTACTTGAAGTCTTTTTAGCGCTTCCGTTTTTCGTTGCTTGGAAGTTTCGTTATTGGCTTTGTGACGCAATTCGAAAGAAAGTGCATCCAAATCAATTCGAGAAAGCAATTCAATCAAACACTCCGCACCCATTTTGGCGATGAATTTGTTAGGATCACTGTCTTCCAAATATTGATTTTCTTGTGGAATGGATTCCATCACATTCAAATATTCTTCCTCTGTAAGGAAATCCATTTTTTGGATAGGCTCTCCTTCAGCATTGGTAGCAATACCTGGTTGAATAACTACGTATCGTTCGTAGTAAATAATCATATCCAACTTCTTGGAAGGAAGGCCTAGTAAGTATCCGATTTTGTTGGGAAGCGAACGGAAATACCAAATATGAGCAACAGGAACTACCAAATTGATGTGTCCTACACGATCTCTACGTACTTTTTTCTCGGTAACTTCCACCCCACATCGATCACAAACAATTCCTTTGTAGCGAATACGTTTGTACTTTCCACAAGCACATTCAAAATCCTTAACAGGACCAAAAATTCGTTCACAAAACAATCCGTCACGCTCTGGTTTGTGCGTACGATAATTGATGGTTTCTGGTTTCAGAATCTCACCTCTTGACGATGCCAAAATGGTTTCAGGAGAAGATAAACCAATTGAAATTTTACTGAATTTTAACGCCTTAGGCGCATCGTTATTTCTAGCCATAATAAATGGTACTGTTTTAAATTTTATCTATTCTTCTAATCGAATGTCAAGTCCTAAACCTTTCAATTCGTGCATCAATACGTTAAAGGATTCCGGTAAGCCTGGTTCAGGCATCGTTTCTCCTTTAACAATCGACTCATATGTTTTGGCACGTCCTACAACGTCATCGGACTTCACTGTAAGAATTTCTTGAAGTGTGCTAGAGGCTCCATAAGCTTCCAGTGCCCATACTTCCATCTCACCAAATCGCTGACCTCCAAACTGCGCTTTTCCTCCAAGAGGTTGTTGCGTAATTAGGGAGTAAGGTCCAATAGATCGAGCATGCATTTTGTCGTCTACCATGTGTCCTAGTTTCAACATATAAATCACACCTACTGTTGCTGGCTGATCGAAACGTTCTCCAGTTCCTCCGTCATACAAATAAGTATGACCAAATAGTGGAACATTAGCTTCTTCAGTTAGCTCGTTAATTTGATCGAGTGTTGCTCCATCAAAAATTGGGGTGGCAAACTTCTTTCCAAGTTTTTGTCCTGCCCAACCAAGAACGGTTTCGTATATCTGACCAATGTTCATACGAGAAGGTACGCCGAGTGGATTCAATACGATATCAACAGGTGTTCCATCTTCCAAAAACGGCATGTCTTCTTGACGGACAATTCGGGCAACAATACCCTTGTTTCCGTGACGTCCTGCCATTTTATCTCCTACTTTAAGTTTTCTCTTTTTGGCGATATACACTTTCGCTAATTTTAGAATTCCAGCAGGAAGTTCATCTCCAACAGAAATGGTAAACTTATCGCGTCGCAATGCTCCTTGTAAATCATTTTCTTTGATTTTAAAATTGTGCATTAAGTCCGCAACATTGGTGTTTACTTTCTTATCAACCGTCCAACTCCCTCCAATAAGGTGAGCATAATCATCAACAGCGTTTAACATTTTCAAGGTGTACTTTTTTCCTTTTGGAAGCACTTCTTCTCCTAGGTCGTTTTGAACTCCTTGACATGTTTTTCCACTCAATAGCGTAAAGAGTTTTTCAACCAATACGCTTTTAAGTTCGTTGAATTTTGTTTCGTAAGTTGCTTCAAGCTCCGTAATTGCCTCTTTATCTTGAGACCGCTTTCGCTTGTCTTTAACAATTCGTGTAAATAATTTTTTATCAATAACCACTCCATTCAATGATGGTGAAGCTTTTAAAGATGCATCTTTTACGTCTCCGGCTTTGTCACCAAAAATGGCACGCAAAAGTTTTTCTTCTGGAGTAGGATCGGACTCTCCTTTGGGAGTAATTTTTCCAATCAGGATATCTCCAGGGTGCACTTCTGCTCCTACCCGAATCATTCCGTTTTCATCCAAATTGCTCGTCGCTTCCTCACTAACGTTAGGAATGTCGTTGGTTAATTCTTCTTTTCCGAGTTTAGTATCTCGAACTTCCAAAGAATATTCGTCGATATGAATCGATGTAAATACATCGTCACGAACTACTTTTTCAGAAATTACAATCGCATCCTCAAAGTTATAACCTTTCCATGGCATAAATGCCACTTTAAGGTTACGTCCTAATGCCAATTCGCCCGCCTCAGTAGCGTATCCTTGACAAAGAACTTGTCCTTTACTTACTTTATCGCCTTTTTTAACAATCGGCTTCAAGTTGATACAGGTCCCTTGATTTGTTTTTCGAAACTTTACAAGATTGTATGTTTTACTTTCATCTTCAAAAGAAACCAACTTTTCAATGTCTGAGTAGTTGTATTTGATAGTGATTTTTTCAGCATCAACGTACTCAACAACCCCTTTTCCTTCGGCATTAATTAATACCCGTGAATCAGAAGCTACTTGACGTTCAAGGCCAGTACCAACAATGGGGGACTCAGGTCTCAATAATGGAACTGCTTGACGCATCATATTCGATCCCATAAGCGCACGGTTGGCATCATCATGTTCCAAGAAAGGAATTAATGAAGCCGAAATAGAAGCTATTTGGTTAGGAGCTACATCTGTATAATTTACTTGATTGGGCTCCACAACTGGATAATCTGCTTCTTCACGAGCAATAACTTTGTCAATATTGATTGCTCCTTCTTTGGTTTTTGAAATATTCGCTTGAGCGATTAACATCCCTTCTTCTTCCTCAGCAGATAGATACTTAACTTCGTCCAAATTGATTTTTCCATCAGTTACCGATCGGTAAGGCGTTTCAATAAAACCAAGGTTGTTCACTTTTGCAAAAACTGCCAACGATGAAATCAGTCCAATATTGGGTCCTTCAGGGGTTTCAATAGGACAGAGTCTTCCGTAGTGCGTATAGTGTACATCTCGTACCTCAAATCCAGCTCTTTCTCTTGACAAACCTCCAGGTCCTAGTGCAGACAAACGTCGTTTGTGAGTAATCTCTGCTAATGGATTGGTTTGATCCATAAATTGAGAAAGCTGGTTGGTTCCAAAAAAGGAATTGATTACCGAAGAAAGTGTTTTGGCATTGATCAGGTCAATGGGAGTAAATACTTCGTTGTCACGAACGTTCATACGTTCACGAATGGTTCGTGCCATTCGAGACAAACCAACTCCAAACTGAGAAGATAACTGCTCCCCTACTGTTCGTACACGACGATTGGAGAGGTGGTCAATATCATCAATTTCTGCTTTGGAATTAATAAGTTGAATCAAAAATTTGATAATCGTAATGATATCTTCTTTGGTCAAGACTTGCTTGTCCTTTGCAATATCCAATCCTAGTTTTTTGTTCATTCTATAACGCCCAACTTCTCCTAGGTTGTAACGTTGGTCAGAAAAGAAGAGTTTGTCAATTATTCCACGAGCTGTTTCCTCATCTGGCGGCTCAGCATTACGAAGTTGACGATAAATATGTTCAACGGCTTCTTTTTCTGAATTTGTTGGATCTTTTTGAAGGGTATTGTGAATAATTGCGTAGTCTGCAGATTGTCCTTCTTCTTTATGAATTAGGATTGTTTTCACATTGGCTTCGATGATTTCGTCGATATGCTCTTTTTCAAGAATTGTATCACGATCTAAAACAATTTCATTTCGTTCTATCGAAACTACTTCTCCGGTGTCTTCGTCCACAAAATCTTCAAACCAAGTATTCAATACTCGAGCGGCGAGTTTGCGACCTAAAACTTTTTTAAGACCTGTTTTTGAGACTTTGATTTCTTCAGCAAGATCAAAAATTTCTAAAATGTCTTTATCACGTTCAAATCCAATTGCACGGAATAAAGTTGTTACAGGTAATTTTTTCTTTCTGTCAATGTATGCATACATGACATTGTTGATGTCTGTTGCGAATTCAATCCAAGAACCTTTGAATGGAATGACTCGAGCAGAGTATAATTTAGTTCCATTGGCGTGAAACGACTGTCCAAAGAACACCCCTGGAGAACGGTGAAGTTGTGAAACTACAATTCGTTCAGCACCGTTGATACAAAAGGTTCCGCTTGGTGTCATATAGGGGATAACTCCCAAATACACATCCTGAACAATAGTTTCAAAGTCTTCGTGTTCTGGGTCAGTACAGTACAGCTTTAAACGTGCCTTGAGAGGAACGCTATAAGTCAACCCTCTTTCGATACACTCCTGAATGGAATATCTTGGCGGATCAACGAAATAGTCTAAAAATTCTAGAACAAATTGATTACGGGTATCCGTAATAGGGAAGTTTTCCATGAAGGTATTGTACAATCCTTCATTTCCTCGTTCTTCTGATTTGGTCTCCAACTGAAAAAAATCTTGAAAAGATTTGATTTGAATATCCAAAAAATCAGGATAATCGGGAGTGTGAGTTGCGGAGGCAAAATTTAGTCTTTCAAGTGTACTTGACATCAATGAACAATTTTTTAATTACAATAAATTGATAATAAACACCTGTAGTGTTTATAAACACGAAAGGGTTTAGACCTTTGAAACACTTCAAAAGTCTAAACCAATCGTTGGTTGAGGGGGAACTTATTTAAGTTCTACCTCAGCTCCAGCTTCTTCTAAAGAAGATTTAAGCCCTTCGGCTTCGTCTTTAGAAACTGCTTCTTTGATATTGCTAGGTGCATTATCAACAAGCTCTTTTGCTTCTTTAAGACCAAGTCCTGTCAATTCTTTGACAAGCTTAACTACTGCTAATTTGGATGCACCAGCAGCTTTTAATACTACGTCAAATTCTGATTTTTCTTCAGCAGCATCATCACCACCAGCAGCTCCACCAGCAGCAACTGCAACTGCAGCAGCAGCAGGCTCGATGCCGTACTCTTCTTTTAAAATAGTAGCTAATTCGTTAACTTCTTTAACTGTTAAGTTTACTAATTGTTCTGCAAAATCTTTTAAATCTGCCATTTTTATTCGTATTTGAAATTGTTATAAATTAATTTTTGTTGCTTAACTTTCTTTTTCAGAAAGCGTTTTAATAATCCCACTCAATGTATTACCGCTTGATTGAAGCGCTGATACAACATTTTTAGCAGGCGATTGGAGTAAGGTGATAATTTCTCCTAATAACTCCTCCTTAGATTTAATATTAACTAAGGCTTCCACTAGATCATCCCCTACGTAAGTAGCTTCTTCAATATAAGCTCCTTTTAGAATAGGTTTATCAGATTTCTTTCGAAATTCTTTAATGACCTTTGCGGGTGCGTTTCCAACCTCTGAGAACATCAGCGAAGTATTTCCTTTAAGGATTTCTGTGAGTTCACCGAAATCTTTATCAGAAGCCTCCATCGCTTTTGCTAGCAAGGTGTTTTTTACAACTGCCATACGGACACCCGATTTGAAACAAGCACGTCTAAGGTTTGAGGTCGCCGCGGCGTTCAATCCAGAAGTGTCTGTTAAATAAATGTTTGAGTTGTCCGCTAACTCGGCAGTTAATTGGGCAATAACTTTTGATTTTTCTTCTCTAGTCATGTTTCTTAAATTTTACTACCGATTAGGATTGTTTGTTATCAATAAGGATACTAGGACTCATTGTGCTCGACATGGCAATGCTCTTAATGTAAACTCCCTTGGCTGTTGAAGGTTTTAACTTCACCAACGTTTGGATGAATTCATTCGCATTTCCCGCAATTTTGTCGGCGTCAAATGAAACTTTAGCAATGGAAGTGTGAACAATTCCAGTTTTATCAACTTTAAAGTCAATTTTACCCGCTTTGATCTCGCTTACTGCTTTAGCAATATCCATAGTTACCGTTCCAGTTTTTGGGTTTGGCATCAAACCTCTAGGTCCTAGAACACGTCCTAGGGGTCCTAACTTACCCATTACACTAGGCATGGTAACAATTACATCAACATCAGTCCAGCCGTTTTTGATTTTATCCAAATACTCGTCCAGTCCTACAAAATCAGCACCAGCTTCTTTAGCTTCTGCTTCTTTGTCGGGTGTAACAAGCGCTAACACCTTGGCGTTTTTACCTGTACCGTGAGGAAGTGTCACAACACCGCGAACCATTTGATTGGCTTTGCGAGGATCTACTCCCAAGCGAACTGCAAGATCAACAGATGCATCAAATTTAACTGAAGTGATTTCTTTGATCAATTCAGAGGCATCTTTAATTGAATACAACTTACTTTTATCTACTTTTTCAAGCGCTAGTTTCCGCTTTTTAGAAATTTTTGCCATTGTTTTTCAATTAAAGATTAAAAAGGAGCATTTCCTTTTACAGTTAAACCCATGGATCGTGCCGTTCCTGCAACCATTTTCATGGCTGATTCTACGGTAAATGCATTTAAATCTTGCATTTTGTCTTCAGCGATAGTTTTTACTTGATCCCAAGTAACACTAGCAACTTTGACACGGTTTGGTTCGCCCGATCCCTTTTTAATCTTCGACGCTTCCATTAGTTGAACGGCCGCAGGTGGTGTTTTTACAACAAAGTCAAATGATTTGTCTTTGAAAACAGAGATCACAACAGGTAAAACCTTTCCAGGTTTGTCTTGAGTTCTAGCGTTAAATTGCTTACAAAACTCCATGATGTTCACTCCGGCAGCACCTAAAGCGGGTCCAACCGGTGGCGACGGATTCGCTGCACCTCCCCTAACTTGTAGTTTGACTACTTTACTAACTTCTTTTGCCATTTAATTAATTTAAATTGATCAACCTTAAAAGTGGAAGCCTATAAGGTTAACGTATATATGTAACATTTATATTTTCTCGACTTGCATGTAAGAAAGCTCTAAAGGAGTCTTACGACCAAATATTTTGACCATGACTTCCAACTTTCTTTTTTCTTCATTAATTTTTTCTACGGTACCGTTAAAACCATTGAACGGTCCATCGATAACTTTTATCGTTTCGCCTAAAACAAAAGGAATAGAAACATTTTCCGATTGAATCGCCAACTCGTCTACTTTTCCAAGCATTCTGTTGACTTCAGATTTTCGCAATGGAACAGGTTCTCCTCCTTTGGTTTCTCCCAAAAATCCTATCACATTGGTAATTGATCGAATGATATGAGGAATTTCTCCAGACAAATTGGCTTTGACCATAATGTATCCAGGAAAATAAACACGTTCCTTGCTAATTTTTTTTCCGTTACGGATTTGAATTACTTTTTCGGTGGGTACAAGAATATCTTCTACAAAATCAGAATAACCCAAACGGTTGATTTCCGATTCAATGTAATTTTTTATTTTGTTTTCTTGTCCGCTAACTGCGCGAACAACATACCATTTTTTAACGTCTGCCTCAATCATTGTTCAACCAGTTATTATTGTAAGAAATCAAAATATACTTTAATGACACGAGATAATATCGTGTCAGCTCCCCAAATAGCTAGTGAGAAAAGAATAGAAAAAACCAACACAACGACCGTAAGTCGTTGAAGTTCAGCAGTTGGAGTCCAACTTACATGATTTTTAAGTTCTTCTATAGATTCTTTAACGTATGAAATAAAACTAGCCATAATTAATATTTATTTGCACGGGTTGAGAGGCTCGAACTCCCGACACCTGGTTTTGGAGACCAGTGCTCTACCAACTGAGCTAAACCCGTCTCAAAGGTGTAGGTCTCGAAAAAATTCGATTCGAATCAAACAAGATAAAACACCCGTTTTTATTTGTCACAAAAGGCGTCTCGCATAGCGAGACACCTCTTGAACAAAACTTATGTGATTGTTAGTCTATAATTTTAGTTACCTGACCTGCACCAACAGTACGTCCTCCTTCACGAATTGCAAAACGCAAACCAATGCTCAATGCAATGGGTGAAATAAGATCTACTGTGATTGTCAAGTTATCTCCAGGCATCACCATCTCAACGCCACTAGGCAAGTTGATGTTCCCTGTTACATCCGTAGTTCGTACATAGAACTGTGGACGATAATTATCATGAAATGGAGTATGACGTCCACCTTCTTCTTTTTTCAAAATATAAACCTCAGCTTCGAACTTGGAGTGAGGAGTTACAGATCCTGGCTTACAAATAACCATTCCTCTTTTGATGTCGGTTTTTTCAATACCTCTCAAAAGAATTCCTACGTTATCTCCTGCTTCACCTCGATCAAGAATTTTTCTGAACATTTCAACTCCTGTAACTGTAGAGGTTAATTTTTCAGCACCCATACCGATAATGTCAACAGAATCACCTGTGTTGGCAACTCCTGTTTCAATTCGACCAGTAGCTACAGTTCCACGACCTGTAATTGAAAATACATCTTCAACAGGCATCAAGAAATCTTTTTCAACGTCTCGTTTTGGCAATTCAATCCAAGCATCAACTTCATCCATTAATTTCATAACAGAATCAACCCACTTTTGCTCTCCGTTCAATGCTCCTAACGCAGAACCTAAAATAACAGGTCCATTGTCTCCGTCATAATCGTAAAAGCTCAATAGGTCGCGAACTTCCATTTCAACAAGTTCTAGCAATTCTTCGTCATCGACCATGTCGGCTTTGTTCAAGAATACAACGATTCTTGGAACTCCAACCTGACGACCTAACAAGATGTGCTCGCGTGTTTGTGGCATAGGACCATCTGTTGCCGCAACAACTAGAATAGCTCCATCCATTTGAGCAGCACCCGTAACCATGTTTTTTACATAATCCGCGTGACCTGGACAGTCAACGTGTGCGTAGTGACGATTTGCTGTTTGGTACTCAACGTGTGAAGTGTTGATCGTTATACCTCTTTCTTTTTCCTCAGGTGCGTTGTCAATTTGATCAAAGCTTTTTGCCTCAGAAAGACCTGCATCTGCTAGTACTTTGGTAATCGCAGCAGTTAATGTTGTTTTACCGTGATCGACATGCCCAATTGTACCAATATTTAAATGGGGTTTGGAACGATCGAAATTTTCCTTTGCCATAATGAATTAATTTTTTTGCTTTTAAAATGAGCGCAAATATATTAATTTTTAAACGTAATAGAATACAAAAGTTTGAATTTTTTTTTCAAAGTTTGAAATTAGTTCCAAAACATTGAAAGAGAAGTTGTTAAAAGCTCTCTTGTAAAGGGATAAAACCTAGTAAAACAGAAGGTAACTAAAAGCGAATTTAAGAAATGGGTTTCGACATAAAAAAGAGCCAATGACGAGATTTGAACTCGTGACCTCTTCCTTACCAAGGAAACGCTCTACCCCTGAGCTACATCGGCGGAAAAATGAGCGAGAGACCGGGTTCGAACCGGCGACCATCAGCTTGGAAGGCTGACGCTCTACCAACTGAGCTACTCTCGCATTGATTTGCATCGTTTTGTGGGGAGAGCAGGATTCGAACCTGCGAAGGTAAAACCAACAGATTTACAGTCTGTCCTCGTTGGCCGCTTGAGTATCTCCCCCAAAGGTGTAATATGATAATGAACGTTCCTTTTTTTGAGCCGATGGAGGGACTCGAACCCACGACCTGCTGATTACAAATCAGCTGCTCTAGCCAGCTGAGCTACATCGGCTTTTCTGCAAAAAAAAGTCCGCTTTTTAAAACGGACTGCAAATGTATCAATTTATTCTTTTTGTTTCAAATAAAAATCATGCATTTTTTTTAATAGGCTCGGTTTTTTTCTTTACTCTTAATTAACAGGCGTTCAATAGCTTTGGCCGCGGCGTCTATTGACTCCTCAAAAGACTTGCAAACTTTTTTTACCAAAAACTCCTCTCCAGGAACATGAACGCGTAGTTCTACCATTTTATTTTCTTTCTCAGAAGTGTTTTCAACTTTTAAATACACATCTACTTTTATGAGATGATCGTGGTAGTTTTCTAGCTTTTGCAACCGTTTACTAATAAAAGCTGAGACATTGGACTTAAGTGAAAAATTGACGGCTTGAAATTGTATCATCATAATTTTTAAATTTTAATGGAGATTTTAATACCAGTTGCGTTTTACGGCTTTTTCTTTTTGAACAGGGGTAGTTTCCTTTCCATGGCTTAGTTCCCTAGGATGGGCTTGTTGGTAGTCCTGAACGATTTTAGGAAGCCTAACTTTAGCGTATTCTTGAGTAGATGCCAAACTAAAATGTCCTAATATTTCTTTGATGGTATTGATATCTGCTCCCTTATTAAGTAAATGGGTAGCAAATGTGTGACGAAGAATATGTGGACTCTTCCTTACTTTGCTTGAGGCTACGCTAAAATAGGCTCTAATTCTTCTATACACCAAAGTGGGATTCATTCGTTTTCCTTTGGAGGTCACAAACAACTCGGTTTGTGTTTTATCAGTGACAATTTTATCGCGAAACTCCAAAAACGATTGTATTTTTTTCATCAATCCTGGAAGCATAGGAATCAATCGGTCTTTATTTCTTTTTCCTTGAACTTTTATCAATTTTTTTGAAAAATAAACGTCATCAACCGTAAGTTTTATCAATTCGGATCTTCTTATCCCGGTTGAATAAAACATTTCAATCATCAACGAATCGCGTTGGCCTTCAAAAGTGTCGTCAAAGGCTTCATCGATGACTCGATTTACTTCTTCTTCAGTAAATGGTACAATGAGTTTTTTCTCAACTTTTAATTTTTTATGGGCTTGCATCGGAGAAACTTTTAAGTCTCCAATTTGGATTAAAAATTTATAATATGACTTTAATGCAGACGCTTTTCGATTGATGCTTAATTCAGATATTCCTTCATTGGAAAGTTTAACAATCCACTTGCGAATCATTGAATATTCCGCTTCTTTAAGGCTTTTGATTTCAAACTCCGTTTTGCAAAAATCAAAGCAAGTCTCCAAATCATTTCGGTAAGCAATAATGGTATTGGGAGAGAGCTTTTTTTCAAACGTTAAGTAGTCAAAGAATTTTTTCAAAAAATTTCGTTTTGGGTTTTGATATAAAAAAACATCGACTCTAAGTTACTAAAACTTTTTGAATCGATGTTAAATGTATCTTGAAAAAATGATCTTTATAGATCTTCTTGATCTCTCAAATTCTGAATATATTGTGCTTTTTGTAGTTGAGCACGTTGTTTGACAGAGGGTTTGATAAATGCTTGACGGGAACGCAATTGACGCATGGTGCCAGTACGATCAAACTTTCGCTTAAATCGCTTTAGCGCTCTATCAATATTTTCTCCTTCTTTTATGGGTATAATTAACATAGTCCTTAACCTCCTCTCATTTAGAAGCGCAAATATAATCGAATTTTTTATTCTGAGAAGTTATTTTAGAATATTTCTTGCAATCACTACTTTTTGAATTTCAGTAGTTCCTTCGCCTATGGTGCAAAGTTTGGAGTCTCTGTAAAATTTTTCAACGGGAAACTCTTTTGAATAGCCGTATCCTCCATGAATTTGAACAGATTCATTGGCAACTCGAACACACATTTCGGAGGCGTACATTTTACACATAGCGCTTAGTTTGGTCATTTTGCGTCCTGCATTTTTTTCAAAACTAGCTTTGTGTACAAGGAGTTCTGCAGCTTCAATTTCAGTAGCCATTTCGGCGAGTTTGAATGAAATTCCTTGAAAATGACTGATGGGCTTTCCAAACTGCACACGTTCTTTGGAGTAGGCTAAAGATGCTTGGTAAGCGCCTTTGGCAATTCCTAAAGACAAGGCGCCTATAGAAATCCGACCGCCGTCTAGTATTTTCAATGATTGAATGAAGCCATTGCCAACTTCTCCCAATCGATTGTCGTCTGAAATTCTACATTGATCGAATACCAATTCGGCTGTTTCAGAAGCTCGCATTCCCAGTTTATTTTCTTTTTTTCCTGATGAAAATCCGGGAGTTCCTCGTTCTATAGCAAAAGCTGTCATTCCGTGGTTATCCCCTTTTTCACCGGTTCGCATTATCACAACTGCTAAGTCACCGCTTTTACCGTGAGTGATAAAATTTTTGGTTCCATTCAGAATCCAACTGTCTCCCTCTCGAACCGCTGTTGAATTCATTCCTCCAGCATCGGATCCTGTATTGTGCTCGGTAAGTCCCCAAGCGCCAATCCATTCTCCAGAAGCCAACTTGGGTAACCAACGCTGCTTTTGATCTTGGTCGCCAAATTCCAATATATGATTGGTACACAATGAATTGTGAGCTGCAATAGAAAGCCCCATTGAAGGATCTACTTTGGAAATTTCTGTGATTATTTCAACATACTCATGATATCCTAGGCCTGAGCCTCCATACATTTCTGGAACTAAAATTCCCATAAATCCGTACTCTCCCGCTTTTCGCATGATGTGAACAGGAAACTCTTGTTTTTCGTCCCATTCCATTACGTACGGACGTATGTATTGCTCAGCAAAATCTTTGGCAGAAGAAGCCACCATTTGCTGAGTTTCACTTAAATCAAAACATAAAGAATTCTGGGTATCAATATTCATCCTCTCTATCACTATTTTCCAAGTACAAATATAAGGCAATTCTTTTTGTTTTTTTAGAAGAAAAACCTTCCAGCTGTTCAATTTCTTCAAAACTACTGATGTTTCCATGTTGTGACCTGTAAACTACAATTTCTCGCGCCATGGAATAGGTAATATACGGAACTTCATTGAGCTCATTAATAGAGGCTGTGTTGATGTTTATTTTTGGAAGATTGGGTGGATTTTTAACCTCAAACTTTGATAAGATATTGATAATCGTGGCGTCTTCCAAGCCAAAAACATCCTGAAGTTGATCCGCTATCACAAAACCTCCTATTACATTTCTAAATTGTATAATTCTATCTGCCAATACATTGCCAACGCCATATACTTTTTTAAGGTCTTCGGCGGTTGCTGTATTTAGGGGTTTTTTAATCAACGGTGTGGCCACAAACTTTTGTTTGGATGCTGTAACCCACTCTGGAAATTTCAAATAGGGTAAAATATGCGCCAATAAAGAATCGCTAATTTGAGTTATTCTTTGGAATTCTTTTGCCGTATTTACGAACTTTTTTTGCTTTCTAAAATCAATCATCCGCTGAACCTCCTGGGGCGACATTCCCAAAACATATCCACGGTATTTAGTGAGGAAATTTGGATTGAAAGGGTAAATTGTAATCGCCTCTTTTTGGGCCTGTATGCTTTTAAGGGAATCTATTTGGGCTTGAAACACTTTCCAATCTTGGGAGGTGTCATTTGTCTGACTTGGATCGGATTTTGACTTATAAAGCAAAAGGATTTCTACTATTAATACAATAAGTATAAGCAGTATCAATCCTCGTTGTTGTGTTTTTGAAATCCTAAAAAAGTTGGGGCGTGGTTTCATTCATATGTTATGCGGTTTTGATTGCTTTCAAATAGCGACTTAATTCTTCTTTTACTTTAGGGAATAAGAAAAATAATCCTATCATATTAGGGAAAACCAAGGCAAGAATCATAGCGTCCGAGAAAGTCCAAACGGCAGACATATCTCCAGCAGCTCCAATAACTATAAAAACTAAAAATAAGACTTTGTAAGTCAAATCGGAAATTTTGCTTTTTCCAAACACAAACATCCACGATTGAAGTCCGTAATATGACCAAGAAATCATTGTTGAAATAGCAAATAATACAACAGCAAGAGTAAGGAACGGTCCTGAAAAAGAAATATATTCCGCAAAAGCAGCTGCAGTGATTCCAGCTCCCTCTTGGTATACACCATCAATAAGAACTTTTCCTCCTTCTCCACCGTAAGCAAATGCAGATCCATCACCATTGAAAATAATGATTACCAAAGCGGTCATGGTACAAATAACTACAGTGTCAATAAACGGTTCAAGCAAAGCAACTAACCCTTCAGAAGCGGCGTACTTTGTTTTAACTGCTGAGTGAGCAATAGAGGCCGACCCAGCACCTGCTTCGTTAGAAAAAGCAGCTCTACGAAATCCAGTAATTAAAACTCCTAACAGTCCTCCCAATCCCGCTTGAGGACTAAATGCTTGAGTGAAAATTTGTCCAAAAGCATCGTCAACAAAACTAAAATTTGTTAGGATGATATACAGGCACGCTGCAACATACATAAGTGCCATAAAGGGTACTATTTTTTCAGTTACAGAAGCTATTCGCTTGATTCCTCCAATTATAATAATTCCTACAAATACCATCATGATAAAACCGATAATGGTTCGTGCGCTTCCGCCGGTCATTCCAAAAGACTCCACCAACTGCATGGCTGCTTGATTGGATTGCGCGGCATTTCCACCTCCAAAAGAAGCTCCAATACATAGAATGGCAAATACAACTGCCAAAAACTTACCCAATTTGGCAAATCCTTTTTCTTTCAAACCTTTGGAAAGATAATACATGGGGCCTCCGTAGACAGTGCCATCTTCTCCAACGTCTCTGTATTTTACTCCTAATGTACATTCAACGAACTTAGTTGACATTCCAATAAGTCCGCAGAGTATCATCCAAAACGTTGCTCCTGGTCCTCCAATAGCAATTGCTAGGGCGACTCCTGCAATATTTCCATTCCCTACAGTTCCTGATACTGCAGTTGCCAATGCTTGAAAATGGCTAACTTCTCCTTCTTTACTTTCATCTTTAATGGTGTCGGGTATATCTCCATCGACAACATTAATGGCTGCGTTTTCAACTATTCCGTGACCTTCCAAATCATCATATTTTCCTCTAACTACTGAAATTGAAAGCGGAAACTTTACCACATTGATGAAGCCAAAATATATTGTAAAAAATAGTGCACCCCCAACAAGTAAGAAAATAATAGTTGGGATTTCGGTACCTGGAAAATTATGCAAAACGACTCCACCCCACCAATCGGCAATGGGTGTAAAAGCCTCATTAATTTTATCGTCTAAGCCTTTTTGTGTTTCTTGTGCAAACAAAAAAACGGGTGAAAAAAGGATGAATAGGGCATTTAATAATTGTTTCATAATAGATAGCAGATTGTTAAAAAAATCACATTTCGAAGATGCAATTAAAAATAGGGAATTCAAATTTTTTGAATAATTTTCTTTTTAGTTGTCTAAAAATAGGTTGTTAAAGTTTTGTATTTGACTCTTTTGTCCTAACAATAAAAGCTTGGTTGAAGCCGTCAAAACGGTATCGGAGGTTGGATTGATAACATAATCCAAATCTCCTGACTTACAACCAATGACGGTGCAACCGGTTTTTTCTCTTATTTGTAAATCTTTGATCGATTTATTGATATAGTTTTGAGACAACTCACTAATAGAAAGCTCTTCCAAATGCGTTTTGGAAATTTCAAAATTTGAAAGTTGTCCGACAAAATGAATTAAATCTGGAGAAACCAATAAACTGGCCATATACCCGCCTCCAATTTTATCCGGCATCACTATATGGTCTGCTCCTGCAAACTCGAGTTTGGAAACTGAATTTTCATTCGAAGCTCGGCTTATGATTAACATCTTAGAATTCATTTGTCGAGCTGACAAGACCACAAACAAATTGTCGGAATCGTCTGGTAAGCAGCACATCAAACAACGTGCTTTTTGGATTCCCACTGCCAGAAGTGAGGACTCTTCCTTGGCATCGCCATGATAAAACAACAGGTTGTTTTGGTCAAAATCGATGAGCTCTGAATTTGTCTCAACAACAACAAAGGGTTGCTTGTGTTCTTGAAGTTTTTGAACTGCCTGACGGCCGTTTCTACCATAGCCGCAAACAATTACATGATCGGATAATTTATCAATCTTTTTTTTCACAAATCTTTGATTTAAACGTTCTGAAGTACTTCTTATAAGCAGGTATTCTGAAATAATTTTTATAGAATATGCGTAAACAAAAATGCTTGAAACAATAAGGACAATTGTCCATAATTTTGAAGCATCGGACACGGTTCCAATTTCACCAAAACCTACAGTGGTGACAGTGATAAGTGTCATATACAGTGCATTGAGCCAAGAAAGGTCTGAGATGAGTTTAAAACCCAAGCTGCCCACTAATACAAGCAACATTAAAAGCAGTAGGGCAAATAATAATTGATTTTTAAGTAGGTTTTGCATAGGTTATAAATCAAAAACAGAACTGCGTTTAGAATAAATAAGATCTTTGAGGCGCAACCAAAATGCCAAAATCAAATAGATAGCAAACCAAGCTCCCAAAGAAAAGAAGCTGATATAAATAAAAAACAGCCGAACATTTTTTGCTTTCATCCCGAGGCGATCTCCCAACCGTGAACAAACCTCAAAACCACGCCGCTCTGAATAATGTCGAATTTTATGAATCATGGACATAGGGCTAATATACGAATTAAGCTTGTAACAACGAATTGCCTATAGCACATTCCAAACATCGTTTGTTTTGACAATACTGTTGCTTCAACTGAATGAGTGATTGTGACTCCAAAGCATCCGTTGCCGTCAATCCCAAAGTGTTGAATTTTTGGACAATACTATTTTTCTCGGCTGACACATCCCTCGCTATCGAAAAAAGTTGATCTGTAGCGTCGTTTCCTACATATTGATTGTAACAAAACCGCAAAGGGATTATGACATTAATAATTAACAAATTCATAAACGCTTGAGAAATGGATTTCACTCGTTTTTTTGAACATTTATCAAAGGTGTAGTGCGTTTCCCAATACTCACTGGTTTTTGTTTTTAAAATTTCATAAAATTCCTTTAAAGTACTGGCTTCAATGATTTTAGCAAATAAAGAAGGTTGGTTTTTATACAAATTTGCTATTTGTGAAATTCGTATTGTTGGAAAATTACTCGGTCGAAGTCTAAAAAAATGCGGCTTGGGAATTCCTATTGCAGCTAATGAGTAATTTTGTGTGTAGGTAGTATAAATTGCTTTCAACTTGTGGAAATAACCAGCTTCATTCTCACTATCTAACAAGCCCGATTGCCCCATCAGTATGGCTTCCAAAACCAATGACTTTCCTTGAACTTTTCTAACCAACGAAAACGGAATGGACTCTGCAGTAGCCAAAAAAGAATCACCATTTAAATTTAGTCCAAATCCTTTAACCAAAGATTGAAATAAAACTGCTTCCCAATTGTTGTTGGAACATTCGAGTAATTTATAAAACAATTCGGTTTTACGCTCCAAACGTTCAACATACAAGCGTTCCAGAAAATGTTTTGTTGAAAAAGAATTGTTTTTTGGAAATTGATCTTCACACGGTATCCAGAGTCCATTTGCCTGAATCAACCCCTTGTATTGACTCCAAAGGCTGGGCTCAACAAATTTTTTCAGTTCCAAAACAGGAATTTTAGTACGATCCGATCGAAATACCTCTACGTCGTGTTCCCAAACCACATGTAGGATGACATTATCATATGCAGTATCTGTTTCGTGATAATGCGCATACCAATCCGATGATTTGCAATGCACCTCAAGGGTTCCTGCCCAAAATTGACCGCCTATTGAAAGTTGCGCATTGAAAAAATCAGGTCCGGAATTGAGGTTGTGCGTTCCTGTTCGAATAATTTCAATTTTCAAACCATCCGATGTGGTCAGCAAATCCGACGAAAACTTTTTGTGTAGCCACAGGTAATGAAGAAACTCTTCTTTCATGATGCAAGTAGGTTGATTTTGGGGGCAAGTAAATCAGCTCACAACTTCTCCTTCCCAATCCAAAATACCTCCTTCTAAATTATAGACTTTTTCAAAGCCCAGTTGCGACATCAATTGGCACGCTTGATTGCTTCGAGCTCCAGACCGACAATATACATAATACGGTACCGAAGTGTCTAATTCTTTAAGGGCGTCCAAAAAACCTTGACCCATTCGAATATCTATGTTTTGAGCATCGGGAATATAACCCTCCTCATATTCTTCTGGAGTTCGGACATCTAAGATTTTAGGTTGTGAATCATTGGCTTTTTGAGCCGTCCATTCTTCTTGCGATAGATTTAACATTGCATAGTTTTTATAAAAACAAATATACTTTTTTTTTGGTGGTTCTAAAAATAGTATTACATTTGTATATACAATATTAGTATATACAATTATGAACGATGTATCGTTGAACAAAGACATTATTGTTAGTATCATGCAAGCCAATAATTCTGTAATGGAAAAATTGGCACATGCTTTGAAGCCTTTCGGTTTATCCGTTCAGCAGTTCAATGTATTAAGGATTTTGCGGGGCCAAAAAGGCAATATGTTGAATCTTAATGAAATTACCCACAGAATGATTCATAAAATGAGCAATACCACACGCCTGGTAGACAAGTTAATTGACAAATCGTTAGTTGAAAGGGTAATTTGTCCCGAAAATAGACGGCGAGTGAATATTTCGATTACTGAAAAAGGCTTGGAAATATTATCTCAAATTGACTCAGTGATTCAAGAATTTGAAAAAGAAATTATACGTTTATTAAGCGAAAAAGAAAAAAACACTTTACTCAATTTATTAATTAAAATTAAATCCTAAAATGAAAACAACAATGAAAAATGCAATGCTGATATTCATTACCATAGCAGCAAGTACGTTAACCGCACAAACACAGTCAATCGACCTAGCAGAAAGTTACATTAAGTGGGTAGGGACAAAAATAGTTCCCGACTCACACGAAGGAACACTAAACTTTTCAAGCGGATCGTTGACATTCGAAAACAATGTATTGACAGCTGGTGAATTTGTAGTGGATATGACCTCTATGGCGTGCACAGATTTGGAAGGAAGCTCCAAGAAAAAATTAGAAAAACATCTTAAGTCCGATGATTTTTTTGGAGTAGCATCGTATCCTGAAGCGACACTAACAATTAAAGAAATCAACGCCCAAGACAACGGAAACTACTCTGTTGTTGGAGACTTTACTATTAAAGGAATTACACAAAGTGTTCCATTTACAATAAAATCAACAGCAGACACTTTTGTTGCAGATGTTACGATTGATCGTAGCAAACACAATGTGCGTTACGGATCGGGAAGCTTTTTTGACAACCTTGGTAACAAAGCCATTAGTGATGATTTTAAATTAACAGTAACATTAAAACTATAATCAATGCGAACAACCAGACCAAAATGCGGATGTGGTAACACACAAAATGCGGAAGGATACTGCGACGGATCTCATGCCAACGCAACTAAATTAAATTCATAGTGCAATTCTCATAAGAAAAATTTGAAAATTTCAATTCTCATGTTTATCTTTGACAATTCAAAATGAAAAATAACAATACACATACATGGTGGTGGAACTTGCGAAACGCTTTGTCGCAATAACATTCCTTTGTGTATCTAAAAATATAAAAGGCTTGTCAATTGCGACAAGCCTTTTTTTGATTGTATGAAAAATAAATACTCTTTAAAGACACATCACAAAAGGATCTTAGCAGATACCTTGACACCTGTCTCGATCTACCTCAAAATCAGAGATCGATTTTCTAATGCTATTTTTCTAGAAAGCAGTGAATATGGAGCAAGTGACAATAGTTTTTCTTACATCTGCTTCAACCCTATTGCTGACATTAAGGTACAACACGAAAACATTGTGAAAAATCTTCCTGACGGGAGCCAAGAAACTATTGTCATTTCTGATGGAGTTGATGTTGCAGATGAAATTCACAATTTTGCACAACAATTTGATTCCGAAAAAAGCCCGCATCAATTCATTAACAATGGATTGTTTGGATATATTTCTTACGAAGCGGTTCGCTATTTTGAAGATATTGCATTGCATAAAAAAGAAGGAGATTTGGATATCCCTGATATCTATTATGCTGTTTATCAAAATATTATCGCCATCAACTTGTTTAACAACGAAGCCTATGTGTTTTCTCACAACTATGAGTCTCAAAGCAATTTGAAAGAAGTATTAAAAATCATCACTGCTAAAAATTTTGCGACATACGCCTTTCAAAAAGAAGGAGCTCTTAGCTCTAATATGACCGATGAGGATTTTATGGATTTGGTAAAACTCGGTAAAAAACACTGTCAGCGTGGAGATGTTTTTCAGATTGTGCTTTCCAGAAGATTTTCACAGCAATTTAAAGGAGACGATTTTAATCTATACCGCGCGCTTCGATCAATCAATCCATCTCCCTATTTGTTTTATTTCGACTACGGTAATTTCAAAATTTTTGGAAGTTCTCCCGAAGCTCAAATTGTAGTTAAAAATGAAATTGCTGAAATTCATCCCATTGCAGGAACATTCCGAAGAACTGGAGACGATGAGCAAGACAAAGCACTTGCCTTAAAACTTTCTGCAGATCAAAAAGAAAATAGCGAACATGTTATGCTCGTTGATTTGGCGCGAAACGATTTAAGTCGAAACGGATCCAAAGTAAAAGTAGTGAACTATCGCGAAGTTCAGTTTTACTCTCATGTCATTCATTTGGTGTCTAAAGTTACCGGAAAAAAGAAGCCCGAAATTCCAACCACTCGAATTGTAGCAGATACTTTCCCCGCAGGAACGCTTAGCGGAGCACCCAAACACCGCGCCATGCAACTGATTGAAGAATACGAAAAAACAAGTCGCGCCTTTTATGGAGGTGCCATTGGGTATATGGGGTTTAATGGTAATTTTAATCATGCAATAATCATTCGCTCATTTTTATCAAAAGACCAACAGCTTCATTTACAAGCAGGAGCAGGAATTGTATCAGAGTCTGTTCCTGAAAGTGAATTGCAAGAAGTATTTAACAAAACCAGTGCCTTGACTTCAGCACTCGAAATTGCAGAAAACATTTAGTTATGAAAGTACTCGTCATAGATAATTACGACTCATTTACTTATAATTTAGTTCACTATTTGGAAGAGCTCAACTGCGATGTGACTGTCAAACGAAACGACCAGTTAACACTTAAAGAAGTAGATGCCTACGAAAAAATAGTGCTTTCTCCTGGCCCTGGAATTCCGGAAGAAGCTGGACTGCTAAAGGCTATTATTGAAAAATATGCTCCTACAAAAAGTATTTTGGGGGTGTGCCTCGGACAACAAGCTATTGGCGAAGTATTTGGAGGAACGCTTACCAATCTTGAAAAAGTGTATCATGGAGTAGCGACTCCTGTAAATATCACCTCTGAAGACATCCTTTTTGAAGGACTTCCAAACCCAATGATGGTAGGCAGGTATCACTCTTGGGTAGTCGAAGGAGCACTTCCCGACACCATTGAGGTATTGGCTAAAGACGACAACGGTCAAGTGATGGCAATTCGTCACAAAACGTATAATGTTAGAGGTGTTCAGTTTCATCCCGAATCGGTATTAACCCCCGATGGAAAACATTTATTAAAAAACTGGTTAAAAGCCTAACAATGAAAGATATTCTGAACAGACTCATTCAACACGAAACGCTTGAAAAAGAAGAGGCCAAACAAATATTGGTCAATATTGCCAACGGATCTTATAATCCTGGGCAAATCGCTTCTTTTTTGACTGTATTCATGATGCGAAGTATCACCATTGATGAACTCGAGGGATTTCGAGATGCGCTGTTGGAACTTTGTGTAGCCGTTGATTTGTCTGAATACAATCCTATTGACCTTTGCGGTACAGGAGGTGATGGAAAAGATACCTTTAATATTTCTACGCTTTCTTCATTCGTAACTGCTGGCGCAGGGATTCATGTTACAAAACATGGCAATTATGGTGTTTCTTCTTCTTGTGGGTCCAGCAATGTAATGGAATATCTGGGTATAAAATTTTCCAACGAAGCAGACTTCTTAAAGCGATGTATTGAAGAAACAGGAATTTGTGTGCTACATGCACCCTTGTTCCACCCAGCCATGAAACACGTAGCGCCAATTCGCCGTGAATTGGGTGTAAAAACATTCTTTAATATGTTGGGACCCATGGTAAATCCTGCATTTCCTAACAATCAATTGGTAGGCGTATTTAGTTTGGAGTTGTTGCGACTGTATGGCTTTTTGTATCAAAAAACGTCCAAAAACTTTAGTGTTATACATGCCTTGGATGGATACGATGAAATTTCACTAACAGGAACGACCAAACTCGTTACAAATCGTGGGGAAACCACCTTAGACCCTGAAGATTTTGGTGTACAAAAACTTACCGCATCCTCCATTGGAGGAGGTGATAGTGTAGAAGCTTCTGCCAATATTTTCATGAATGTTATACAAGGAAAAGGGACACAATCACAACATCAAGTTGTATGCGCAAACGCTGGAATGGCCATTGCTACAGCATTGCAAATAACCCCCAAAGAAGGATTCGACAAAGCCAACGAATCACTGCTCAGTGGAAAAGCCTTTAAGGCTCTTAAAAAACTTCAAAAAATCAGTGCCCAATGACTATTTTAGAAAGTATCGTATCGGATTTGTACAAAGAATTGAAGTATAAAAAACAATGCATTCCTGTTTCACAATTGGAACAATCAGTATTGTTTGAGCGAACTCCATATTCGTTAAGTGATCGAATTCGAAACAGTTCATCGGGAATCATTGCAGAACACAAACGCCGTTCTCCTTCCAAGCCCAATATCAATCTCAGCACTTTGGTACACGAAGTTGCACAAGGCTACGAAAAAGCAGGTGTAAGTGGAATGTCTGTACTAACCAACACCAAATATTTTGGTGGATCATTGGATGACTTAATCTTAGCACGAGGAGCAAGTCAATTGCCCTTGTTGCGAAAAGAATTTATCATAGACGAATATCAAATTATCGAAGCCAAAGCTTATGGGGCTGATGCAATTCTACTCATTGCCGCATGCTTGTCAAGAGAAGAAATTAAACGCTTTTCTGAAACAGCCCAAAAACTGGGGCTTGAGGTATTGTTGGAGGTTCACAACCAAGAAGAATTGGAAAAAGCTCTCATGCCATCATTGAATTTGCTTGGTGTTAATAATCGCAACCTAAAAACCTTTCAGGTAAGTCTAGAAACGAGCAAACAGTTAGTTGACCAAATTCCCAATGAGTTTGTGAAAATCTCTGAAAGTGGAATCAGTGATATAAGCGCGGTTAAAGAATTAAAAAACGTGGGTTTTGAGGGGTTTTTAATGGGAGAGCATTTTATGAAAACAGAAAATCCTGGGCTCAGCGCTCAACAATTCATTCAGCAATTATGAAACTAAAAATCTGCGGGATGAAAGAAGCTAACAATGTTCAATTGATAGCAAAATTGCAACCTGATTTTTTGGGGTTTATTTTTTGGGAGAAATCACCTCGATTTTGTGTGGAAGTTCCCAAAAACATTCCAAAGAATATTCAAAAAGTAGGCGTTTTTGTCAATGCATCATTCGATTTTATTTTAGAAAAAATAAAAACATTTGATTTACAGGCAGTACAACTTCATGGGCAAGAAGCTCCAGAAATTTGTGCGAAACTGAAATTATTAACAACTGTAATTAAAGTTTTTTCTATCAAAGATCGCTTTGATTTTTCAGAACTATCCCCCTACGAAGCGGCTTGTGATTACTATTTATTTGATACAAAAGGAAAACTACCGGGAGGCAATGGAGAAGAATTTGATTGGGAAGTGCTCCGCTCCTACCCTTCTCAAAAACCGTTTTTTTTAAGTGGAGGCATTGGACTCGAAAGTGTCGAAAAGATTCACGAAATTTGTCAAACCAATCTACCTGTTTACGCGCTGGATGTAAATAGTAAATTTGAAATCGATCCAGGAATAAAAAACGAAGAAAAACTAAAAAAGTTTAAAGAAAGTATAGCGCTATGAAAGTAAATTACAATGTTGATGAAAAAGGATATTACGGTGACTTTGGAGGTGCATACATTCCAGAAATGCTGTTTCCCAATGTTGAGGAATTGCGTCAGAACTATTTAAAAATTACTTCCGAACCTTCCTTTAAAAAAGAGTTTGATCAATTGCTTAAAGATTTTGTAGGGCGTCCAACCCCTTTGTATTTTGCAAAGCGGTTGTCTGAGAAATACAACACAAAAATTTATCTAAAGCGAGAGGATTTGTGCCATACAGGCGCTCACAAGGTCAACAACACAATTGGACAAATTTTGGTAGCCAAACGACTTGGTAAAAATCGAATCATTGCTGAAACTGGGGCTGGTCAACACGGTGTAGCAACAGCTACGGTTTGTGCTCTAATGGGAATAGAATGTATAGTGTATATGGGAGAAGTTGACATAAAACGCCAAGCCCCCAATGTTGCGCGCATGAAAATGCTTGGAGCTGAAGTGCGCCCAGCAACCTCAGGAAGCAAAACCCTAAAAGATGCTACTAACGAAGCCATTCGAGATTGGATCAACAACCCTGTAGATACCCACTATATTATTGGTTCTGTAGTTGGTCCGCATCCCTATCCCGATATGGTAGCCCGTTTTCAATCCGTTATCAGTGAAGAAATAAAATGGCAATTGCTCGAAAAAGAAGGACGAGAAAATCCAGACCATGTTATCGCATGTGTGGGTGGAGGTAGTAATGCTGCAGGAGCTTATTATCATTATTTAAACAATCCCGATGTCAATATCATTGCCGTTGAAGCTGCAGGAAAAGGAATTGATAGCGGTGAAAGTGCAGCCACTTCGGCGCTTGGAAAAGAAGGAGTGATTCATGGCAGTCGCACCTTATTGATGCAAACTCCTGACGGGCAAATTACCGAGCCTTATTCAATTTCAGCAGGACTCGATTATCCTGGAGTTGGACCCATGCACGCGCATTTGTTCCGAAGTGGGCGGGCGGAATTCATTTCTATTACTGACCAAGATGCAATGGATTGGGGCATCATTCTTTCTCAATTGGAAGGAATTATTCCAGCTATTGAAACATCTCATGCCTTTGCGGTTTTGGATCATAGGAAATTTGGGCCTGAAGAAATTGTTGTCTTTAATTTATCGGGACGAGGTGACAAAGATTTGAACACATACATTGATTATTTTAAGTTATAATGAATCGAATTACACAAGCTTTCGAGCAAGACAAAAAATTGCTCTCTATTTATTTTACAGCAGGCTTTCCTCAGCTAAATGACACGGTACCTGTATTGGAACAACTTCAAGCATCGGGTGTGGATATGATTGAAATTGGATTGCCCTTTAGCGACCCCTTAGCAGATGGGCCTACCATACAAGATAGCTCAACCCGTGCCTTAAACAATGGGATGACAACCGATCTTCTTTTTAATCAGCTCAAAGACATACGGGAGACAATTCACATTCCGTTGGTTTTAATGGGCTACTTCAATCCAATGATGCAATACGGAATTGAGAAGTTTTGTCAGCGATGTCAAGAAGTCGGGATTGATGGGCTTATCATTCCTGATTTGCCTGTAAACGTATATCACGAGCGGTATCAAAAAACCTTTGAATCTTATGGATTGTTAAATATGTTTTTAATTACTCCGCAAACACCTGACAATCGAATCCGATTTATTGATAAGGTTTCCGAAGGGTTTATCTACATGGTAAGCAGCGCAAGCGTAACCGGAGCAAAGAATACTTTTGGTGATACACAAACAGCGTATTTTAAGCGCATTGAAACCATGCAGCTTACAACTCCTCAAATTGTTGGATTTGGAATTAGCAATGCGCAAACTTTCCAAGCCGCTACTCAATATACACGCGGTGCTATTATAGGTTCAGCTTTTATTAAGCATTTGGATCAATACGGAGCCCATAGTGTTGCCGATTTTGTAAAGACCATTCGGTAGTTCGAAAGATTTTTTTGTAAATTAGTACTTAGAAAGACCCCAATCGTTCTATTACCATTCATCCGTTTGTGTTTAATTGTTGGGTTGTTTTTTCTATATAACCAATGTAAAACCCGCTATTTGCTTGTATGCAAACTCAAATACAAGTGATACTTAAAACCTAAATCTATGGGCAAAGGAGACAAAAAAACCCGTCGAGGCAAAATCGTAAACAAAACATTTGGAGTTCGCCGAAGTCGTAAAAAAGTAAAAGCACGAAAAAAAGCAACTACGCGCTAACGAACAAAAACAGGTTGAAGAGGATCGACGGTATCGGACTGGCTGTAGGCATATCCGTCTGAATCAAACCCTAGCAAATCGTTGAGAGTTTGGGAGTTGTGATCCAAAATATATCGAACCATGAGTCCGCGTGCTTTTTTGGCAAAAAATGAAATCACTTTAAGTTTTCCGTTTTTATAATCCTTAAAAACAGGGGTAATTATTGACGTATTAAGTGCTTTGGAGTCCACCGCACTGAAATATTCATTGCTTGCTAGATTGACAAAAGGCTCGTTTTCATTCAATTCATCATTCAATTGTTTTGTAATCAAAGGTTTCCAAAAAGTATGTAGATTTTTACTATCCCCAACGGCAAATCGCGTTCCCATTTCCAATCGATAAGGCTGCATCAAATCCAAAGGTTTTAGCATTCCATACAATCCTGATAAAATACGAAGTTGTTGTTGCATGGGTTTGAGTTGTTTTTCAGTGAGCGAATAGGCGTCGAGACCTGTATACACATCGCCATCGAAAGCGTAAATGGCTTGTCGGGCATTTTTAGGAGAAAATGGAACAGAAAACGACTGATTGCGATTCCAATTCAAATCAGCTAACTTTTCAGAAATTCCCATAAGCGATGAAAGTTCTTTGGGAGATTTTTCTTTTAAAAGGGTATTAATACGAGTTGTATGTTCCAAAAAACAAGGCTGTGAGCATTGGTTTGTTGGAAGTGGTTTTTCAAAGTTAAGCGACTTGGCAGGTGAAATCACAATTTTCATAATTTGTATTTTTTATCAAAAATAGTGTTCCGAGACTACTTTTGCAAGGTGTCACATAGTTTGATGCTGCGCATATTGTCGCCATTTTTCAATACAGGCTTTGATGTCTGCTGGCAATTCACTGGTAAAACGCATCATTTTTCCTGTTCGTGGATGAACAAATCCTAAAGTGTGAGCATGTAAAGCTTGACGCGGTAATATTTTAAAACAATTATCAACAAATTGCTTGTATTTGGTAAAGGTAGTTCCTTTTAAAATTTTATCTCCACCGTATCGCTCGTCATTAAAGAGGGTGTGTCCCAAATATTTCATGTGCGCTCGGATTTGGTGCGTACGACCGGTTTCCAATTGACAAGAAACCAATGTTATATAGCCAAATCGCTCCTCAATTTTATAATGGGTTACGGCAGATCTTCCGGCATCGCCCTCTGGGAAAACTTTCATTAACAAACGATTTTTTGGATCACGAGATAAATTGCCTTCGACAGTTCCTTCGGGCTCTTTAGGCTCTCCCCATACCAAAGCCAAATATTTTCGTTCTGAGGTTTTATCATGAAACTGTTTGGCCAAGTGCGTCATAGCTTCTTCTGTTTTGGCGACTACCAATAGGCCACTTGTATCTTTATCAATTCTATGAACCAATCCTGGACGGCCGTTGCTGTTTTTTGGGAGGTTTTCCAAATGATAAATCAATCCATTTATAAGTGTTCCGCTATAATTTCCATGTCCCGGATGAACAACAATGCCTGCAGGCTTATCAACCACCAATAAATCATCGTCTTCATAAACAATATCAAGGGACATTTTTTCACCCACTAGCAAATGTTCGTGAGGAGGATGAGCCAACATCACTTTGATAATGTCTCCGCCTTTTACTTTATAATTGGACTTAACAGCCAAATTGTTAGCAAAAATACACCCCTCCTTTGCGGCTAGTTGGATTTTGTTTCGGGTAGCATTTTCAATTCGATTCATTAAAAATTTATCAACACGAAGCGGTTCTTGACCTGAATCTGCCGAAAAAGAATAATGTTCGTATAAATCGTCTTGATCTTCTTCTGTAAAGGGAGTAATTTCTTTCAAAAATTTGAATTTAAGGAGTTCGGATTCCGTTGCCAAGCACTAGGTCAATTGAGGTCATTTTGGGAATCATGGTTCCAGGAACAATGGGTTTGTTATTATGACGAAGTTGTAAAACCATGTCTTTTCCAATATTATCACGATAGGTTATTTGGCCTACTTCCAATCCAACGGCTTTCAAAGTAGCAGCTGCACTTCGATAGGTAATCTGAATCACATTGGGGAGGGTTACTTTTCGATAGTTGGAAGGGTTTACTGTAAGATAAATTTTACGATCTTCTTTAACTTGACTTCCAGCAACGGGAGTTTGTTCAATCACAGAAAAGGGTTTGTAATTGGGATTGTAATGAGCAGAGTCTATAATTTCATAGCGAAGAGTTGCTTCTTCCAACACCTTAGAAACCTCCTCCAAGCTCAATCGATTGAGGTCGGGGACTTCAATAAACTCATTATGATGGGTGGATATTTTTAATAAATACAAGGTTCCATAAATAATTCCAATACTAACGGGAATTGTAAGAATAATTTGACGTAAGAAAGTTTTACTAAATAAAAACCGGAGCAAACCCATAATCTATTAATTGAGGTGTAAAGATATAAAATCTAAACGTGTAAGGACAGTGCAAAAAATAAATGATATTTTTGTGATGCTTACAAAAGCGTGTTTCATTGTTAGACACTGCCTAAACAGGCTTTTGATTAAAATCAACGTGCATGAAAAAACATATTGCTGTAGTGATGGGAGGGTTTTCCTCAGAAAGTGACATTTCACTTAAAAGTGGAAGTGTCGTTATGGAACACTTAAATGGTGACCATTTTCATACTCATAAAGTGGTTATCTCTCAAAACGAATGGACTTATCAGTCTAGAGACGGGAAATTGTTTGTAGTTGATAAAAATGATTTTTCGGTTGGACTCCCTGCGGGCAAGTTAACATTTGATGCGGTTTTCAATGCCATTCATGGGGCTCCTGGAGAAAACGGTCAGTTACAATCCTATTTTGATTTGATTGGAATGCCCTACATGGGTTGCAGTTCTTATACTTCTGCAATTACTTTCAACAAAAGAGATTGTATTGCTGCCCTAAAACCTTTTGATATTCCTTCGGCTACTTCGTATTATCTCAACCAAGGAGATCCTATTGATGTAAATGCAATTATAGATACTGTGGGACTGCCTTGTTTTGTAAAGGCGAATTGTTCGGGCAGTAGTTTTGGAGTTTCTAAAGTCCACAAATCAAGCGATATGATTGCTGCAATTGAAGTGGCTTTCGAAGAAGGACCTGAAGTGATTATCGAATCTTTTTTAGATGGTATTGAGGTTTCCATTGGAGTTGTTCGCTATCAGGACAGGGTGATGGTTTTGCCTGCAACAGAAATTGTTTCTGAAAACGATTTTTTTGATTATGAGGCAAAATATTTAGGGAAATCCGAAGAAATTACCCCTGCTCGACTTACTCCGGCTCAGCTGAATAACTTGAATGATTTAGCAAAAAAAGTTTATGAATCGTTGCGAATTGAGGGATTCAGCAGAAGCGAATTTATTTTTGTAGGTAATATTCCTCATTTTATTGAAATAAATACGATTCCAGGACTGACAGGTGAAAGCTTGTTGCCACAACAACTAAAAATAGCGGGCATTTCATTAAAGGCATTGTTCGAAGATATGGTAAAAAGGACACTGATCAAAAAATAAGTATCTTTACACCCAACAATTATACACGATGAAGCGCGCACTTTTTCCTGGAACTTTTGATCCCTTTACTTTGGGGCATTTGGATATTACAGAGCGTAGTCTCAAATTATTCGATGAAATAGTCATTGGTATTGGGGTCAACGCTTCCAAAAAACATTTGTTTTCTTTGGAAGATCGTATTCGATTTATTGAGGAAACGTTTCAAGGAAATCGAAAGGTTGTTGTCAAAAGTTTTGAAGGATTGACTATGGATTTTTGCAAAAAAATAGAGGCTCAATTCATTGTAAGAGGCATTCGAAACCATGGTGATTTTGAGTTTGAAAAGGCTATTGCAAGAACCAATCGAAAACTTTCCAAAATTGAAACCGTTTTTATGTTAACTTCTGCGGAAACTTCCTTTATCAGCAGTAGTATTGTTCGCGAACTCATAAACAACCAAGGAGATTACAAACAACTAGTTCCCCCATCAGTAAGAATCTAAGATTCGACTTTTTTTGAATTTTTTAACAATAATTTAATGTTTGGATAGGTGTTTTGAAGCGCTTTTTCTGTCTCTTGTGGAGTTTTCCAAACTGCTTTTGTGATGTTTTCCTTAGTTTGTGGAACCAATTCTTTTGAAAAATCGGTGTGCATTTCGTACCAAAAAGTTTCTTTAAGCCTGTATTTTAAACCTCGTTTGAAAATATGATATGTTACTTGTATAAAGGATCCTAATTTAAGATTTTGAACGCCTGTTTCTTCTTCAACTTCACGAAGAGCAGCTGCTTCTATAGTTTCTTGTTTATCTACTTTTCCCTTGGGTAAATCCCATTTTCCTTTTCTCAAAATAAATAGCAAATTTCCGTTCTCGTGCCAAACAATTCCGCCACCGGCTTGAACTACATCAAGTTTTTTCTTAAAATGCTTGAGTAATTTTTTAGGTTTGGAATGGTGTAAATAAACGCGATTTGTAATTCCTTTGCTGAATAATTTTAAAATATGGTGAAGCTTGATTTTTTTTATCGGAAAAAAAAACAAATCATCTTCAAAATCGAGTTGATCTGTAAGAATTATTACATTCTGATTGACAAAAACTTTATACATTTGCGTTATGATATTGAACAAACACACAGCCAAAAAAACAGCCGATCATCTCTTACAAATTAATGCAATTAAATTGAATCCAAAAAATCCCTTTACATGGGCTAGCGGATGGAAATCTCCAATTTATTGTGATAACCGAATTACCCTATCATATCCTTCAATTCGAACGTATTTAAAAAAGCAACTTTCCGAACAAGTGTTGGAACTTTATGGAAAACCCGATGTAATTGCTGGAGTAGCAACTGGAGCCATTGGATTGGGAGCTTTGGTAGCTGATTATCTGGACTTGCCATTTGTTTATGTTCGTCCAGAAGCAAAAAAGCACGGGCGTCAAAATCAAATTGAGGGAACTGTTAAACCCGGTCAAAATGTGGTTGTTATTGAAGATTTAATAAGCACAGGGAAAAGTAGCCTTCATGCGGTTGATGCATTAAGACTTGCCGAAGTCAATGTATTGGGGATGATTGCTATTTTTACCTATGGATTTCCAATAGCTAACGAAAATTTTAAAAAACACCAAATCTCACTACACACACTAAGCGATTATCATTGCTTGTTGGAACATGCACTAGAAAACAACTCTATTTCGCCTTCCGAACTTGACATACTAACAACTTGGAGCAAAGCGCCCCAAGAATGGTCGATTTAAAGAAGAATACATGAAAATAAGCAGTTCTCAAAAAACCGTTTCTGTTGGAGCACAACAATTGTTTGAATCTTTGTCAAAAGCAGAAGATTTTAAAAAGTTAATGCCTCAAAATCTCTCAAAATTTGAGGTTATTGATGATAATCACTTTGTGTTTGTCATCCAAGGAATGCCCGAAATTGCTCTTAAAATTGAAGAGCGAATTCCCTATTCTAAAATTGTACTCAAAGCTGGGGGCGGAAAAATTCCTTTTCAATTAATTGGCCATATAAAAGACGATGGCATTAATTCGTGCATAGTTCATCTGGAATTCGAAGGCAATTTCAATCCTATGATGGCAATGATGGTTAAAAAACCCATTACGGCATTTATTGAAACTTTGATCCGTAATATTGATTAGTTCAACCCTACCAAATTAGTGTAATTTCTTTCATCAAAAAATTTTTCAATCCAGCTTGCGTTTGCAATTGAAGTTGACCCGTTGGAGCAACTCCAACCAAAGTGGCATTGAACTCATTTCCTTCGGAATCTATAAATTGTGCGGTTTTTTGGTATTTGAACAAATGAGACAAATACGCTTGGTGCAGTTCGGAAGATTCGGATAAAAGATGGATAGGAAATTTTGCCTCTATTCGATTTAAAATATGTTGGCAAATTGAATCAACTTGAAACTCATTGTTTGTCACCGAAGCCAATGATCCTGCTTTGGGTAGCTCATCAAAAACAATTTGATTTACGTTCAAACCGATACCAACAATTGCATACTCTAAATAATTTTTTTTAATAGATGTTTCTATAAGAATTCCTCCTATCTTTTTTTGGCATGACAAAATGTCGTTTGGCCATTTAATCGCTAGTTCTGGTATTTTTAAGGATTCCAACACTTCAATAACGCACACGGAGACGCACTTATTTAAAAAAAATTGTGAGGAAGCTGATACTCCCGAAAGAGGTATGAATACTGATAAGGCAAGGTTTTTTGAAGGCTCAGAAATCCAATGATTTCCGCGTTGACCTTTTCCTTGTTTTTGGTGATTTGTTGATACTGCCAATGCAGCCTCTAAAGGACGTTCTTGTAACCAACGTTTTAAAAAGTCATTGGTCGAATCAATGGCATCAAGTTTGACTAAAGGTATCATGCTACAAAACTACAAGAAACCCGAAATGTATGCACAAAAAATGATAACTTTGCACAAACAAAAATACTGAATGATAAAAGAAACCAATGTTGATACATTGATTAGCGAAATTATTGATGGAATCGAAGATGTTAAAGGATTGGATATTAAAATTTTAGATCTTCGAGAGATTGAAAATACCGTAACTCAGTATTTTGTAATTTGTAATGGAGGGTCAAGCACTCAAGTCAATGCATTAGCGAGTTCAATTCAAAAAAAAGTAAGCAAGTCACTTCATGAAAAACCCTGGCACATAGAAGGCTTGGACAATAGTGAGTGGGTTTTAATGGATTATATGGATGTAGTCGTACATATTTTTCAAAAACACATTCGAGAATATTACGACATAGAATCTTTATGGGGTGATGCAAAAACAACATCCATAGAAACAAAATATTAAAATATGGCAAAGAAAAGCTCAAAAACTCCCCCGAAACCTAAATTCAATTCGTATTGGATTTATGCTGGGATTGCACTTTTTTTCTTGGGTTTGAATTTTTTATCCAGTGGTGACGATACAGGTGATGGTCAGCAAATAAACATTTCAACGTTTGAACGATATCTCAACAATGGTGATATAAGCAATGTTAAAGTTATTAATAAGAGTCTAGCTCAGGTAACTCTGACTGAACAGGCATTCAATAACCCTACTCACAAATTAGCACAAAAGAAAAATTTACTAGGACAACTCAATGTTCATGGTCCTCACTACCAATTTGAAGTTGGAAACCTTGAACTTTTTCAAAAAAAATTAGAAGCCGCCGAAAAAAATAATATTCAGTTTGCATATGAATTCAAAACCATTGAAGATCGCTGGCTTGGAGTGTTATTAAATTTTCTTCCGCTGATTTTAATTATCGGTGTATGGATTTTTCTAATGCGACGAATGTCTGGAGGAGGCTCTGGCGGTGCTGGAGGACAAATATTCAATATTGGGAAATCCAAAGCAAAACTCTTTGATGAAAAAACCGACATTAAAGTAACTTTCAAAGATGTTGCAGGCTTGGAAGGCGCAAAAGAGGAAGTACAAGAAATTGTAGACTTCCTTAAAAACCCTGAAAAATATACCGTTTTGGGCGGTAAAATCCCCAAAGGAGCCTTGTTGGTTGGTCTTCCTGGAACAGGAAAAACTTTGCTAGCAAAAGCCGTAGCAGGAGAAGCCAAAGTCCCTTTCTTTTCCTTATCAGGATCGGATTTTGTTGAGATGTTTGTTGGAGTTGGAGCGTCTCGAGTTCGAGATTTGTTCAAACAAGCAAAAGACAAATCTCCTGCAATCATTTTTATTGATGAAATAGACGCCATTGGTCGGGCTCGTGGAAAAAATAACATGACAGGATCCAATGACGAACGAGAAAATACCCTGAATCAGTTGTTGACCGAAATGGATGGATTTGGCACTAATACCAATGTTATTGTGATGGCGGCCACTAACCGAGCAGACGTATTGGATAAGGCACTTATGAGAGCAGGTCGCTTTGATCGTCAAATTTATGTAGATCTCCCCGATATTCGAGAACGTAAAGAAATTTTTGAAGTGCATCTAAAACCCATCAAAACACAAAAAGGGCTAGACACTGACTTTTTATCCAAACAAACACCTGGGTTTTCTGGGGCTGATATTGCCAATGTTTGCAACGAAGCAGCTTTGATTGCTGCACGTAAAAACAAGAAATCTGTAGGCAAGCAAGATTTTTTAGATGCTGTAGATCGAATTGTTGGAGGGCTTGAAAAGAAAAACAAAATCATTACTTCTGAAGAAAAGAAAACCATTGCCTTTCATGAAGCAGGTCATGCAACCGTAAGTTGGATGCTTGAACATGCTGCTCCACTTGTTAAAGTAACCATTGTTCCTAGAGGGAAATCTTTAGGGGCGGCTTGGTATTTGCCTGAAGAACGACAAATTGTTCGTCCCGAGCAAATGCTAGACGAAATGTGTGCTGCCCTTGGAGGAAGAGCTGCCGAAAAAGTGATTTTTGACAAAATATCCACTGGCGCACTCAGTGATTTGGAAAAAGTAACCAAACAAGCGCGAGCGATGGTTACAATTTACGGGTTGAATGACAAGATTGGTAATTTAACTTACTACGATTCGAGTGGCGAAAATACTTATGGATTTACAAAACCTTATAGCGAATCGACTGCTCAAACTATCGATGATGAAATCTCAAATATCATTGAAAAACAGTACAAAAGAGCATTGAATATTCTTAAGAAAAACAGTGATAAACTTACTATTTTGGCCGAATATTTACTCGAAAAAGAAGTTATTTTTAAGGATGATTTGGAACGTATTTTTGGAAAAAGACCTTTCGCTGATAAGGAAGATGCTGAGAAAGCAAACGAGACTTCAAAAACAGAAAAGGAAACTGAAACAGAAGTAAAGTCAAAATAACTTCCTAATTTGTGTGAAGATATTTATCTTTACACGAATTCAAAAATTTCAATTTGAAACGTTTCTTTTCTAAATTGCTTAGCAAAAGCCATTCTAAAGATTCTTCTGAAGAAAAATCTGAACAGAAAAGCAAATACATGCCCAAGGTCCTAGCGCCCGTTGAAGAACGTTTTACTATCGAGTTTAATAACAACGGTGGAAAGTTTCTGTATTGTGAGAATTCTTTAGAAATTGAAGAAAACTTTGATATGATTTTAGAGAGAAACCATTGGATTCAATCTGAAATGTTGTGTTTCGATTCAACCCTTACAAAACGCTTTGAAAAAGAATCTCTCTCAATAACAAAAACCAATCTAAATGCTACTTTTTTTTTAACGCCCTGTGAATATTTAGTAGCTCAAAATGGCGGATTACTGATTAGCGCAAATCAAATTCAATCACATAAACTTCAAGATCTTCCTAAAAATTTTGTTGTATTTGCAACCACAAGTCAAATTACAGAAACCCTGAGCGATGGATTAAAGGGAATCAAAGAAAAGTACGCAAAAAACATCCCTAGTAACATTACAACAATTAAGCATTTCAACCAAGACTCAGATCAAGAAGATTTTTTAACTTATGGTAGTACTGCCAAAAACCTCTATCTTCTCCTTTTAGAAGACCTTTAAGATGAAAGAAATTTGGAGTCGCACCTTTACAGGCATAATATATGTGAGTATTCTCATCTCGTCTTTATTTGTTGACGAATATATATTTTATACATTAATCAGTATTGCTTGCTATATTGTGATTTATGAGTTTCAAAAATTACAAGAAACCCTTCAGCTTCGACTCTTTATTCTATTCCCTATCTTTTTATATTTTGGGGTTGTAAGTCCTCCTCATGAGGCTTTTACTTGGATACTGGTCATCAGCGCTTTGCTTACCAATTTGTTGTTGGGAATTGAACTCATTGCAAAAAAAGAGTTGTCGTTTCCAAACTTTATGGTTTTTGTTATCTCGGCCTTTTACATTGTAGGTTCGTTAAATGTTTTAGCAGCCTTACCGTCCCTATCAGGAGCCTATGAGCCAAAAATAGTACTGGGCTTTTTATTGATCGTCTGGACATCCGATTCTTTCGCCTATTTTGTAGGCAAAGGATTCGGCAAAACCCCGCTTTTCAAATCCGTTTCTCCTAAAAAAACCATTGAAGGTTTTGCAGGTGGACTGATAGCCTCCATTGTGTTAGGATGGTTTTTATTCGATCTTTTGGCAATCTTTTCTCAAACAGAATGGGTGCTAATTGCTATTGTCACCTGTGTTACTGGAACTCTCGGTGATCTTGTTCAGTCAAAGTATAAAAGAGCTGCAGGAGTAAAAGATAGCGGAACTTGGATGCCAGGACACGGTGGGCTTTTTGATCGAATGGATAGTATTATATTTGCAGTGCCTTTTGTTTTTTTCACTATAAAAATTATTGAATATGTTTCATAAAGAGGGTTTTAAAATTATTCTAATTACTTTCGTTATCGTTGCGGGAGTTACAATTGCTACTGACATATGGATTACTACCCCTTGGCTTAGTCTTAGCATAAAATTGATTTTGCTAGGGTTTTTGATTTTAATTCTTCAATTTTTTAGAAATCCAACCCGAATCACGGTTATAAATGACAACCATATCATCGCTCCAGTAGACGGAAAGGTGGTTGTGATTGAAGAAGTATTTGAAAAAGAATATTTTAAGGACAAACGTCTACAAGTTTCTATTTTTATGTCTCCCATAAACGTACACGTAACCCGATATGCTTTGAGCGGAGTGATTAAGTTTAGTAAGTATCATCCTGGTAAATTTTTGGTAGCCTGGCATCCTAAATCATCGGAAGAAAACGAAAGAACCACTGTGGTTATTGAAAACAAAACTTACGGAGAAATTCTGTACCGACAAATCGCTGGAGCGTTGGCAAAACGAATTGTTAATTATGCTAAAGAAGGAACATCAGTTGAGCAAGGAAGCGATGCTGGTTTTATAAAATTTGGTTCAAGAGTAGATCTTTTTTTACCTTTAGACAGTAAAATCAATGTAAAACTCAACCAAAAAGTCAAAGGAGGCATTGATGTAATCGCTGAAAAATGAAAGATCAAGCATTAGAAAAGGCGTTTTTAGAGGCCGTGGCTGTTGTAAACAACTACAAGAAGCCCATCCAAGCAGATGTTTTACTCAAGCTCTATGCTTACTACAAAAAAGCAAACCAAAACAATACTCACCCAGGGAGTAGAAAACCGCTCATTAATGGATTCAAAATTAATGCGCTGCTTCAGGTAGGTTATATGCCTATAGATGAGGCAAAAAAAGCCTATATTGATTTAGTTAAAGATTACTTTGGGAAATCTTAGCTTTTTAAACTTTCCAAACTAGCCTCAAGTGTTGCAATCTTAGCCAACGCATCGGCTTCTTTCTGCTTTTCAACTGCCACTACTTTTTCAGGAGCCCCAGAAACAAAACGTTCGTTGGATAATTTTTTCTGAACACTTGTCAAAAACCCTTTGGCGTATTTCAATTCTTCTTGAATTTTCTCTAACTCCTCAGTAACATCACCTTCGGTCATTGGAATAAAAAACTCAAACGCATCTACTCGAAAAGATACCGCTTTGGACGGTTTTTCGTTTACAAACGTAACTGTATCAATATTACCCAGTTTTTGGACAATCTCTAAATTAGGGATCGTGTATGAATCTCCAAGACACACTAATGACAATGCTTCCTTAAAAGAAACATTTTTTTCTTTTCGAATTGATCGAATATTGGCAACTAAAGAAACTGATGTTTCAAAGTTTTTCAAAAGAGTTTTGTCAAACTTTTTCATTTCGGGCCATTGCGAAACAATCAAAGCCTTGTCGGGGGTTCGTTGCTCCAAAAATTGCCAAATTTCTTCCGTTAAAAATGGCATAAATGGGTGAAGTAATTTTAAATTTTGCTCCAAATAATACACCGCCTTTTGATAAGAAATTCGATCGATAGGGCTTCCGTATGGAGGTTTGACAATCTCTAAAAGCCACGAACAAAAATCGTCCCACACCAGCTTGTAAATAGCCATCAATGCGTCCGAAATCCGATACTTGCTAAAATGGTCTTCAATTTCCACCAAAGTAGATTGGAATTTTGCCTCATACCACTCCAGTCCTTGCTTACTGTATAAAGGCTGATGGGCATCCTCAGAAACTTCCCATCCTTGAATCAATCGTGTCGCATTCCAAATTTTATTGGAAAAGTTTTTCCCTTGTTGGCACAGTGATTCGTCAAACAATAAATCGTTTCCTGCAGCTGCACTTAATAATAGTCCTACTCGAACTCCGTCAGCGCCAAACTCTTTAATAAGCCCCAAGGCGTCGGGGGAATTTCCCAATTGCTTTGACATTTTTCGTCCCTGTTTGTCACGAACCAATCCTGTAAGATATACATTAGAAAATGGCTTTTCATCTCTAAATTCATACCCAGAAATGATCATTCGAGCTACCCAAAAGAAAATAATATCAGGGCCTGTTACCAAATCATTGGTAGGATAATAGTAATTGATTTCCTCGTTGTCAGGGAATCGTATTCCGTCAAAAACACTGATTGGCCACAACCAGGACGAAAACCAGGTATCTAAAGTGTCGGGGTCTTGACGTAAATCCGATAGCTGTAAAGACGCGTTTTTTGTTTTTTCAATAGCTTTTTGCAATGCTTCTTCAGCAGATGCCGCTACTACAAAATCGTTGTTGCCATCGCCATAATAATAGGCTGGAATTTGATGTCCCCACCACAATTGACGTGAAATATTCCAATCGCGAATATTTTCCATCCAATGACGATAAGTATTGTTGAATTTTTTTGGGAAAAGTTGGATCTCATCCGAGTCTAAAACTGCCTCCAAAGCCGGTTGCGCTAACTCTTTCATTTTTAAAAACCACTGATCGGACAAACGCGGCTCAATAACAGCTTTTGTGCGTTCCGAAGTTCCCACCTTGTGAAGGTGCGGTTCTTTTTTAACCAAATATCCTTTTTCTGATAATTCTTTGGTGATTTCCTTGCGAACCACAAAGCGATCCTTTCCTTCGTAATGAAGTCCAAAACTGTTTAAGGTTGCATTTGCATTGAAAATATCAATAATTTCAAGACCGTGTTTTTCCCCAATTGCTTTGTCATTTTCGTCATGAGCTGGAGTGATTTTCAAACACCCTGTTCCAAACTCAATGTCAACATACGGATCGGTAATTATTGGAATTTCTCGCCCAACGATAGGCACTATAACTTTTTTTCCATGCAAGTGGTTAAAACGCTCATCTTTTGGATGAACAGCAACCGCAGTATCTCCAAGGATAGTTTCTGGACGCGTTGTCGCAATGGTTATTTTTTCATTGGAATTTACAACAGTGTATTGCAAATAGTATAAGTTTCCTTGGCGTTCTTCGTATATAACCTCCTCGTCCGAAAGAGTTGTTTGCGCCTCTGGGTCCCAATTGACCATTCGATGACCTCGGTAAATTTTTCCTTTTTCGTAAAGCGAAATAAAAACACGTATAACGGACTCGGAAAGGTCTGGATCCATAGTGAATTTAGTACGTTTCCAATCGCAAGAACACCCTAATTTTTTAAGTTGTTCTAGAATAATACCGCCGTGTTCGTGTGTCCAACTCCAAGCATGTTCTAAAAACGCTTCGCGAGTAAGATCACTTTTTTCAATTCCCTGTTCTTTGAGTCGCTGCACCACTTTTGCTTCTGTTGCAATAGAAGCATGATCGGTTCCAGGAACCCAGCATGCGTTCAGGCCTTTCATACGCGCTCTTCGAATCAATACATCTTGAATTGTATTGTTGAGCATATGTCCCATATGGAGAATCCCTGTCACATTCGGAGGAGGGATAACAATCGTATAGGGTGTGCGATGATCGGGCTCAGAATGAAAATAATCGTTGTGGATCCAATAGGAATACCACTTGTCTTCTGAGGCTTCGGAATCAAATTTTGAAGGAATGTTCATAGAATGGTCTCGTTTTTGCAAGACGATACAAAAATAGGTAACTCTGCAGGATTTTAAAAGTTAGTTTCAGGTTTTGTAAAGGTTACTTAATTTGATATATTTACATATCCAATAAAATCTAAGCCATTATGAATAAAATTATTACAGTATTTTTAGTAGCAATGTTTGTAATTCCTACTGTTGCCCAAGAAAAAGTAGCCAAAATCGAATTCAAGTCTGATGTTATAGATTATGGTCAAATTGAAAACGGAAGCGATGGGGTTCGTGTATTTGAATTTACCAACACAGGCGACGCGCCATTGGTCATTTCGCGTGTATATTCGTCTTGCGGATGTACCATCCCTAAAAAACCCGAGGCACCCATATTGCCAGGTCAAAACGGGGAAATTCAAGTCAAATACGACACCAAACGCACCGGTCCAATTCGAAAAACAATCACGGTAAACTCAAACGCTACCGAAACCACCAAAGCATTAAAAATAAAAGGCGAAGTAATGCCTCCTGAAGAGGAAAAATAATTTTTACTGCTTGTTTAGTTTGGTTTTTTGTTGTTATAAAGTACTTTCATAGGTTGTTTATATTCGATTATTTTCTAACAATAAAACACAAATCTGTGGGGTCTTAATAAAGCTGATAAATGCATCCATATTTTTTGCATCTTTGTCGCTTAATTTTTGAACGATGCCATCAGTTTCTGAAAAAGGGAAAAATTTACCCTCTTCACCAATAAGAAAACTCACTGAATATGCTAATAAAGCTAAGGAAAGAGGTGTTGAGGTCTTTCATCTTAACATAGGACAACCCGATATTGAGTCTCCAAAAGTTGCTTTGGAAGCCGTTAAAAACAACAGTCTAAGCATTCTTTCTTACGGACCTTCAGAAGGATCGGAAGCGTTCCGAACCAAAATGTCTGCCTATTATGCAGGGCATCAAATTTCTGTTACTTCCAATCAAATTTTGGTAACCACAGGAGCTAGTGAAGCCCTTACCATGACCCTAGGCTGTATTGCTAATGAAGGAGATGAAATCATTATTCCCGAACCGTTTTATGCAAATTACGGAGCCTTTGCAGCAGCCAATGGTATCAGCATCTGCCCTGTGACCTCGTCGCTTGAAAATCAATTTGCATTGCCCCCAATTGCTGAAATTGAAGCCCTGATTACTCCCAAAACGAAAGCAATTCTTATTTGCAATCCCAACAACCCTACTGGATACTTATATTCTGAAAAAGAAATTCGTGAACTTGGAGAAATTGCCATAAAACACGATATCTTTTTAATTTCGGACGAAGTTTATCGTGAATTTGTCTATGATGGAGCCACACATTTTTCCATTTTACAGATTCCCAACATTGAACAACACGGTATTTTAATTGATTCGATGTCAAAACGCTATAGCATGTGTGGAGCGCGAATTGGATGTATCGTTACAAAAAATGAGGAAGTGATTGCAACTGCCTTAAAATATGCACAATCACGACTTTCTCCGCCAAGCTATGCGATGATTGCTAGTGAAGCCGCCTTGGACACTCCCGAAAGCTATTTTGAAGAAATTAATTTGGAATACCAAAACAGACGCGATACCTTAATCAATGGCTTGCGGTCTATTGAGGGAGTGAGCGTCGCAAAACCCCAAGGAGCTTTTTACTGTTTGGTAAAATTACCCATTCAAGATGCGGAGCATTTTGCTCAGTGGCTACTGGAAAATTTTAATGACAACAATCAAACTATCATGGTTGCACCAGCAAATGGATTTTACAGTTCAGGCAAAGAAGGAGAAACCATGATTCGTATCGCCTACGTTTTGAACGAAAAAGCGCTCAATCGATCTGTCGATTTATTAAAAAAGGCATTGGAAATCTATTCCAATCCCTAAAAAAATTTGATTATCTTTTCCAAGCATAAAGATTTATTAAAATGACCGTTTTAGAAAACGTATCGTTAAAAGAATTCAATACTTTTGGAGTAGATGCCAAAGCATCACTCTTTACAAGTGTGAATAATCAGCTCGAACTACAGAAAGCGCTAAAAGATCCTCGTTTTAAAAACCCTTTCTTAATTGGAGGAGGAAGTAATTTATTGTTTGTCAACTCCATTTCTCATCCAGTCATTCATATCAATATTGGAGGTATCCAAATTATTGATGAAAATGATGATAGTGTAATTGTGTCCGTGGGTGCAGGAGTTAAATGGCACGATTTGGTGATGTGGGCATTGAAGAACAATTATGCTGGTATCGAAAACTTAGCATTGATTCCTGGAAATACAGGGACGGCTCCCATTCAAAATATTGGAGCTTATGGTGCCGAACTAAAAGATGTGTTTTACAATTTAATAGCTGTGTCTTTAGAAGATTACTCAACCCATATTTTTGATGAAAACGATTGTGAATTTGGGTACAGAGATTCTAAATTCAAAAACGAATGGATGCATCAATATGCTATTACAACTGTTCGGCTGTTGCTTCAAAAAAACAATCATTTTGTAAACACCCAATACGGCGATATTGAAAAAATTTTGGCACAAAAAAACATTTCGAACCCTTCTATTTCTGACGTGGCCGAGGCTGTAATGGAGATTCGAAAAAATAAATTACCCGACCCAAAAGTATTGGGAAACAGTGGTAGTTTTTTTAAAAACCCGATCGTCTCTAAAGAAAAAATCGATGCGTTATTGCAAGAACATTCCAACTTGCCTCATTATGAGTTTACAAATGAGTTTTATAAAATTCCTGCCGGATGGCTTATCGAAAAATCGGGATTGAAAGGTCATCGAGAAGGCAATGTGGGAATGCACGCTCAACAAGCATTGGTTTTGGTAAATTATGGAAACGCTACCGGAAAAGAATTGTGGGAGTTTGCTCAAAAAGTTCAATATACTGTTCAACAAAAATTTGATATTACACTCGATCCCGAAGTAAATATCATAGAATAAATAGGTTTTAGTATCTTTGCGTCAACACTATTGATAGATGAAACTTTTTTTTATCACTTTAATCCTTATCGCACTTGCCTTTGCTGGAATAGCCATTAAAATATGGGCAAAAAAAGACGGTAAGTTTTCCGGAACCTGTGCAAGTCAAAGCCCTTTTCTAAACAAAGAAGGTGAAGCTTGCGGGATGTGTGGAAAACTTCCTGACGAGCAAGATTGCAAACAGCCCAATCCTATCAGTAACTGATTCGTCGTTCACTAAACTTCAACACCTCTAGTTTTGGCATCAAACGAGCTTACGATCCTAAAAAAAATTGAACTTGCCAAACAGGGAGATCAATCTGCATTTCACTTTATACTCAACTTTTTTTGGAACGATATTTATGGGTTTTTACTGAAAAGAACTCAAAATGAGAGCGATGCAGAAGACATCACTATTGAAACTTTCGCCAAGGCTTTTGATAAAATTGAAACCTTCGACGATCATTACTCTTTTAAGACGTGGATTACCACAATTTCTAAAAATATTCATATCGATTTGATTAGAAAGAGAGATGCCAAAACATCTGATTTTGAAGAAGTTCAAGAACAATCCCATCAAGTTCCCGACGAAGCTTTGAGCCCAGAAGATTTATTGATTTCAGAACAAAATTTGGCAACGTTGTTAACCAATATCAAAAAGCTAAAACCTCATTACCAGGAAGTTATTCAGTTGCGGTTTTTCAATGAATTAACTTACAAGGAAATTGCTGAAAAAACACTACAGCCCATTGGAAATGTAAAAGTTAAATTACTTCGTGCTAAAAAGCTTTTAGCAGAAATCATTCAAAACAATCAATGAATTTTCTTAAAAAATTAGGCCCAGGACTTCTTTTTGCTGGAGCTGCCATTGGTGTCTCTCACTTGGTTCAATCCACTCGTGCTGGAGCCGATTTTGGGTTTGGGTTGTTGTGGGCTTTATTGTTAGTTAATTTGTTTAAATATCCCTTTTTTCAATTTGGACCTCGCTATGCGATGGCAACCGGCGAAAGCCTGCTCGAAGGATATCAAAAACTCGGCAAAGGAGTCTTACTTGCTTATTTTGCGTTGAGTTTGGGAACAATGGTTACCATTCAGGCAGCCGTAACCATCGTTACAGCTGGATTGGCAGTTCAATTATTTGGCATCACTACCGATATTACTTTGTGGTGTTTTATAATTACGGCTATTTGTTTTGCCATTTTGATCATTGGAAAATACAAAGTATTGGATACGGTGATGAAGGTTATCATTAGTATTCTTACCGTAACCACAGTTATAGCTGTTGCTTCCGCAGTCGGCTTCAATGAATCATCGATTGAATGGACACAAGTGCTTCCAAAAAACAATACACAATGGGTCTTTTTAATAGCTTTTATGGGGTGGATGCCAGCCCCCTTAGATGTATCGGTTTGGCATTCATTATGGACTATTGAAAAGCAAAAAACCCTTTCGAAACCACCAAACAAAAACATGATTGATTTTAAGATTGGGTATCTAATCACTCTATTTTTAGGAGTTTGCTTTTTGTCACTCGGCGCTTTGGTGATGTTTGGCTCTGGGCAAACTTTTTCCAATCAAGGAGTAACGTTTTCAAAACAACTTATCGATTTATACACTACAAATCTTGGGAGCGGTGCTTTTGTAATTATCGCCTTAGCCGCTTTTACAACCATGTTTAGCACTACACTTACGTGTTTGGACGCCTCTCCTCGCGCTATGGCAAAAACCAGCGAACTTTTGAATTTTTCTTTTCTAAAAAAATACACTGTTTGGCTTGCGATATTGGCTATTAGCACCCTAATTGTTCTTGTTTTTTTTCTATCAGAAATGGGATTGCTGGTAAAAATTGCCACCGTATTATCGTTTTTAACAGCTCCATTTTATGCTGTCATAAACCTTCGATTGATTACCAGTCAATACACGCCAAAAGCATGGCGCCCTTCTCTTTTAATCAAAATTATAAGTGTTTTAGGAATTGTTTTCTTACTTGGATTTAGCTTTTGGTATTTGAGTATTTTATAGCGCATTGATTCCTCTTTTGTTTGTATATTTGCACCGAAATACACGACTATGTCTGAAACAGTTGCTATCGCTAAAAGTACTAAAGTTAATAAGCCTAAATGGCTTCGTGTAAAGCTCCCTACTGGAAAAAAATACACCGAACTCCGCGGATTGGTTGACAAGTACAAACTCAACACCATTTGCACCTCAGGAAGTTGCCCTAATATGGGAGAATGTTGGGGAGAAGGAACAGCAACCTTTATGATTCTAGGAAACATATGCACGCGCTCGTGTGGATTTTGTGGTGTACAAACAGGCCGCCCCGAAACTGTAGATTGGGACGAACCCGAAAAAGTGGCGCGTTCTATTAAAATTATGAATATCAAACATGCAGTATTGACTTCGGTGGATCGAGATGATTTGAAAGATATGGGAACCTTAATTTGGGCAGAAACCGTAAAAGCGGTTCGAAGAATGAATCCCAATACCACTATGGAAACCCTAATTCCTGACTTTCAAGGAAATGAAAAGCACCTGGATCGTATCGTAGAAGTCATGCCCGAAGTGGTTTCACACAATATGGAAACGGTTCGAAGACTAACCCGCGAAGTTCGTATCCAAGCTCAATACGATCGGAGTCTTGAAGTATTGCGTTACCTCAAAAAAGCAGGAGTCCGAAGAACAAAATCCGGAATCATGTTGGGATTGGGAGAAACCGAAGAAGAAGTATTTCAAACCATGCGTGACTTGAGAAATGCCCAGGTAGATATTGTAACTATCGGTCAATACCTTCAGCCCTCCAAAACACATTTGCCTGTCAAAGAATTCATTACTCCCGAACAGTTTAAAAAATACGAAGTGTTTGGAAAAGAAATGGGCTTTCGCCATGTAGAAAGCGGTGCTTTGGTGCGATCATCTTACAAAGCTCACAAGCATATTCAATAATGCATTTCGATTTGGATTGTAGTTAGTTTCTTTTTTTTAAAAAAATTAGTATCTTGTAGTTTAAAATGAACCCAAATCATTTTTCTTGACATGAACACTGCCTATGCTAATTTTTCTTTCCCTTGTATGTTTTTTTGTAGTGGTATCGTTTGTTGTTTTGAATGTGAATTTGGTTTCATTCGATAGATATAATAAACCTTAAAACACAAAAAAATGAAAAAATTGATTGCGGAGGGCATTGGCACCTCTTGGTTGGTATTAGGCGGTTGCGGAAGCGCCGTATTAGCAGCTTCATTTCCTGGCTTAGGTATTGGATTTGTTGGGGTTGCAATTGCATTTGGACTTACGGTCGTAACCATGGCATACGCCATAGAGCACATTTCAGGATGTCACCTCAACCCGGCAGTAACTTTAGGACTGTGGATTGGTGGACGTTTTCCTGGAAAAGAAGTTCTTCCCTATATCATTGCTCAAGTGATAGGAGGTATTGTAGGAGCCGCCATACTGTATGTTATTGCAACTGGAAAACCCGATGTCTATCTGGGAGCCTTTGCGTCGAATGGCTATGGAGCTAACTCCCCTGGTGGATACAGCATGATTGCGGCATTGGTTACAGAAATAGTAATGACTTTTATGTTTTTAATGGTCATTTTAGGCGCTACGCATTCCAAAGCCCCCAAAGGTTTTGCCGGATTGGCCATTGGACTTGCATTGACCTTGATTCACCTCATTAGTATTCCTATAACCAATACATCTGTCAATCCAGCTAGAAGTACAAGTCAAGCCGTTTTTGCTGGAGGCTGGGCTATCGATCAACTATGGCTGTTTTGGGTAGCACCCTTAGCAGGGGCTCTTTTGGCAGGAATAATTTATAAGTGGTTATCGCCTTCTGAATAAGCAAAATCAGACTAAATGCTGTTTGATTGTAGCAATCAAGGGCTCAGAATCATTGAGAAAGACCGTTTCTATTGGTAATTCAAAAAGTGATTTGTCAGAAAGCAAAGATCGCAATCGAACAGCATCTTTTTCAGTAGTCAAAATGGGTTTTTGAGCCGCCGTTTGAAGGATTCCATGGATGTCGCCTTTGGAAAAATTATGGTGATCTGAAAACAAAAGGTGTGTGTATTTTGCATCCAAAGAATCCAAATATTGGATCAAATTGGAAGGATTGGCAATTCCGGTTACAAGCACAAATTCCTTTTTGATAAAATCACTCACTAAGGGTGTATTTTCACCCTTTAATCGAGAAGCATACCCTATGGTGGCAAAAAAACAAGATTGATGCGATTGAAGCCCAAGTTGATTTTTAAAATTTGATTGCATTTCGCTAGACAACTCTTTGGGACACTTAGTAACTACAATCAAGTCAGCTCGCTGAGCTCCAGACTGCGATTCCCGAAGATTTCCAGAAGGCAGAACACAATCTTTGTGATACGGATTGTCGTAAGTAGTTAACAAGATTTTTAGATCCGAAGCTACCCATCGGTGCTGAAAAGCATCGTCTAACAATATCACTTGCACATGGGGACGTTGTAGCAACAATTGTTCAATACCATTGCGCCTATTGGCATCCACTGCCACAGTTATGTTTGTATATTTTTGTGCCAATTGAAAGGGTTCATCACCCATTTGAGCCGCCGATGATTGGGAGTCAAACAACTGGAATCCCGAAGAATTGCGTTTGTATCCTCGACTCAAAACAGCAACCTCCATAGTGGTTGAAAGGTGTCGAATCAACCATTCAATCATGGGTGTTTTTCCTGTGCCTCCCACACTCAAATTCCCAACGCAAATAATGGGAATACCAAACGACTTACTTTCAAAAACCCCCCAATCAAAAGCTTTGTTTCGAAGGGAAGTAGCCCCTTGGTAGATCCAAGAAAAGGGAAACAATAATTTTCTCCATGAATAATTCACAAAACGAAAATATACATTTAATATCAAAAATCATCTTAAGGATTTAAAAACTTAACGAATCCTCAAAGGATCAATTAAACAGAAACTGTTAGCTTGTTTTATTTGAAAAATTTTACATTTGAAAAAAATAGTGTTCATGAAAATTCAGGATGTAATTGATGAAATGCAAAAATGGGCTCCGTTAGCTTATGCTGAAGACTTTGATAATGTGGGACTTCTTGTTGGAAATTCTGAAAACAAAGTCAGTAAAACCTTAATTACGCTAGATACTTTAGAATCTGTTATTGAGGAAGCTATCGAAAAAGACTGCAATCTTATTATCAGTTTCCACCCTATTGTTTTTGAAGGATTAAAAAAAATCACTGGAGCTAATTATGTAGAGCGGGTTGTCCAAAAAGCCATTAAAAATGACATTGCCATATATGCTGTTCATACGGCTTTGGACAATCATTTTTATGGCGTAAATCATCAAATTTGTGAGCAATTGGGATTGAACAACCGCAGTATTCTCATTCCCCAACAAGGGACCCTTCAAAAACTATCAACCTACGTTCCCTTAGATTCCTTGGAAGCTGTTCGTGAATCGCTTTTTGATGCGGGCGCTGGTAATTTAGGCAATTACGATCAATGCAGCTTTGTTAACCAAGGAAAAGGTAGTTTTCGCGGAAATGATCAAAGCAACCCAACCTTGGGTGAAAAAAACCAATGGCATCAAGAAAACGAAGCCAATCTGCACTTGGCCTATCCCAAGCACCTTCAATCCAAAGTACTTTCGACATTGTTCAAAACTCATCCCTATGAAGAAGTCGCCTACGAATTGACTGCATTGGAGAATACGTATCAAAAAATTGGTATGGGTATGATCGGTGAATTATCCCAACCTTTGGCTGAAACTGAATTTTTAGATTTTGTAAAAAATCGAATGAAAACACCCTTGATTCGTCATTCTCAATTGTTAGGAAAATCCATTCAAAAAGTGGCTGTTTTGGGAGGTTCTGGAAGTTTTGCTATTGAAAAGGCGTTGCAAAAGAGAGCAGATGTACTGATTACATCTGATTTAAAATATCACGATTTTTTTAAAGCAGAAAACCGATTGGTAGTAATGGATATTGGCCATTTTGAAAGTGAGCAGTTTACAAAAAAATTAATGATGGACTATCTTACAAAAAAAATGCCTAATTTTGCATTCGTTTTGTCTGAAACAAACACAAATCCGGTTAACTATTCTTAAAATATGAGTAAGAAAAAAGAAGTCACTGTAGAAGAGCGCCTAAGAGCCTTGTATGATTTACAACTCATTGATGCTCGCATCGATGAAATTCGAAATGTTCGGGGAGAACTTCCTTTGGAAGTTGAAGATTTGGAAGATGAAGTAGCTGGACTTACCAAACGACTTGAAAAAATAAATACAGAGTTGGAGGATATCAATACCGACATCAAAACCAAGAAGGAAAATATTGAAAACTCAAAAGCACTTATCAAAAAGTACAACGAACAACAAAAAAACGTTCGAAACAATCGTGCTTTTGAATCGCTAAATAAAGAAATTGAATTTCAAGAATTGGAAATCCAATTGTCTGAAAAGAAAATCAAAGAAGCCAAAGCGCAAATTGAACTCAAAAAAGACACAATCGTTCAAACACAAGAACGCTTGGATCAACGCTCTAATCACTTGAAACACAAAAAGGATGAATTGGACGCCATTATGGCTGAAACTCAAAAAGAAGAAGAATTGCTCCAATCAAAGTCAGAAGAATTTGAAAAGAAAATTGAGGAACGCTTAGCAACTTCTTATCGAAAGATTCGCGCAAGTGTTCGCAATGGATTGGCAGTTGTTCCCGTTGAACGAGGTGCTTCTGCAGGATCATTCTTTACCATTCCGCCTCAGGTTCAACTTGAGATTGCTTCACGTAAAAAAATTATCACAGACGAACACAGCGGGCGTATTCTTGTTGACAAAGTTCTTGCTGAAGAAGAAAAAGAAAAAATGGCAAAACTTTTTGGAGGTTTTTAAACGTATCGCATTTTTATAAAAAATCAAACCCTGGCAAATGCTAGGGTTTTTTTATAAAATAAAATACGATTTTTTTCAAAAAAAAATCCTGACGAAAAAATCATCAGGATTTCAAATAAAGTGGGCGATGAGGGATTCGAACCCCCGACCCCTTGGGTGTAAACCAAGTGCTCTAAACCAACTGAGCTAATCGCCCCAAAAGGTGTGCAAATATAGATTCGTTTTTCTGAATAACAAAACGTTTTTTAATAAAAATCAATCGATTTCAGCAACAACAAAAGTACTTCCCCCAACAAATACAAGTTCGTTAGGCAGAGCATTATGGAGTGCAGAGCGATACGCTTCAATTACGCTTTCAAAAGTTTGACTAGAAAGATCCAATTCCTGCGCTTTTCTTTCCAAAACAGATACAGGCATTGCGCGAGAAATAGCCGGAGCACAAAAATAATACTGAGCGTCTTTAGGTAAGATCGAAAAAATACGATCGAGGCTTTTATCCGAAACACTTCCAAAAACAATGTGAAGCCTCTCAAACGATTCTTCCCTGATTTGACTCATTACCAAAGACAAACCCTCATAGTTATGAGCAACATCGCAAATTATTTTGGGGGAATGACCCAAAACGGACCACCTTCCTTTCAATCCTGTTTGAGAAACCACTTGCTGTAGCCCCAACTTTATTTGAGGTTCCGAAACAGTAAACTGCCTTAACAAACGAACCGCCTGGATTGCTGATTGCCTATTTTTCAATTGATAATTTCCTTGTAAATCGGTTGGGAAATTCTCGGAAACACTTTCAGAAGCAAGAAAAAGAGGGGCATTGTTTTGATGAGCAATTTTTTGAAATACTGGGAATGTTTCCTTTTGAAACTCACCGATAACAACTGGCGTGTTTTTTTTAATAATCCCAGCTTTTTCTTGAGCGATTTCCTCCAATGAATTTCCTAAAAACTGCGTATGATCCAGTCCAATATTAGTGATAACACTAACTTCAGGCGTTAGGACATTGGTAGCATCGAGTCGACCTCCTAAACCGACTTCAATAACGGCTATATCAACCGACTGGTTGGAAAAAAAATCGAATGCCATACCCACAGTCATTTCAAAAAATGACATTTGATGGGTCTCAAAATAGGGTTGATGTTGCGCAACAAAATCGATTACATTTTGCTTTGAAATTTTTTTCCCATCCAACCGAATGCGCTCTCTAAAGTCCTGAAGATGGGGCGAAGTATAAAGCCCCACTTTATAACCTGCTGTTTGCAAAATCGATGCTATCATATGGCATGTAGAACCTTTTCCGTTGGTTCCTGCTACATGAATGGAAGGGAATTTTTTATGCGGTTGGCTCAAGTATTCACACAAATCGTGAATACGATCCAAATTTGGCTTATAACTAGCAGCACCTTGCCGCTGATACATCGGCAACTTCTCAAACAACCAATCAATTGTTTGAGCATAGTTCATTATCCTAGAATGAAAAATCTAAGAGCGATAAAAACAAAAGATCCTGCCAAAAAACCGACAAAAGCTAGCCAGCTGATTTTTTTGAGATACCAAACAAAATCGATTTTCTCCATGCCCATCGCAACGACTCCTGCAGCAGATCCAATAATAAGCATACTCCCCCCTGTACCTGCAGAAAAGGCAATGAAATGCCAAAGCGGATGATCAATAGGTTCCGCAAACATTCCCATACTGGCAGCAACCAATGGAACATTGTCAATAATTGCCGATCCAATTCCTAACAGAAAAACTACAATATCTGTATTGGGTATGGCAGTGTTCATGTCTTGAGCAAATTCAAACAAAATTCCTAACGATTCTAAAGCTCCTACGGCCATTAAAATTCCCAAGAAAAATAAAATGCTAGGAAGCTCGATTTTAGAGAGTGATGTATGAACAGGGCTATGGTGTGCCGCCGCGTCGCTTTCAGAATCAATTTCAGTCAAACTAAATTTGGTTCGACTGTATATTTCCGCAAAAGTAGCTACTACAGCCAAAGAAAGCATCATTCCTACATAGGGTGGTAAATGGGTGATTGTTTTAAAAATGGGTACAAACAAGATGGATCCCAACCCAAGATAAAGCATAGTTCCTCCAAATTTTGAAGTATTTTCAGTACCGTCTTCAGTAATAGCAGGCAGTTCCCCTTTGAAAACTTTCAATCGAGAAGCGAGCACCGTGGGTATCGCCATACATACAATGGAAGGAATAAGCACAAACTTAATAAGTTCTACTGTACTCACTTTGTCGCCAATCCAAAGCATTGTAGTAGTAACATCCCCAATGGGAGACCAGGCGCCTCCCGCATTAGCTGCAATAACAATAAGTCCTGCAAACCACAAACGAGAATCGCGATCTTTTATAATTTTCTGAAGAATGGTAATAAGAACAATAGTCGCGGTAAGATTATCAATAATTGCAGATAGAATAAACGCTAAAATTGAAAATATCCACAACAATTTTGTTTTTTTCCTTGTATGAATATAATTTTTAATTGTTGCGAACCCATTGAAATAATCAATGATTTCAACAATAGTCATTGCACCCAAAAGAAAGACTAAAATTTCTGCAGTTTTTCCAAGATGATGCAATAAAATTTCTTCTAAATGAGTCGGCTCGAGCTCTAGAAGCGTGGTGTTTACTTCAAAAACATCCATATGTGTCAATGCAATTATTGCCCACAAAATTGCCATCATTGCCAATGCTGGAATAAGTTTGTCTAACTTTAAATTATGTTCTAAGGTAATGGCCAAATAGCCTAAAACAAAAACGATAATGATAAGGGTTTCCATAAAATAAGTTTAGTTGGTATCAACAAAAAGCAAATATAATCAGGGAAATAGATTTAACAAGTGTGTTTTACATATTTTAACTTCCCATAAAAAAATAATTTTGTAATAATTATAACCCTATGATTTGAGGCACAACCCCTCTTTAAAAAAATATTATATAAAGATATGGGTTATTTGCATAAACATACCCTTAATTTATAGGGGTTTGTTTTAAAAAACTTATAAATTCATTAGATTTGCCTACTCCAAATTAGATCAACAAGTTTTTGAAATTAAAAACACATCAAATTATCAATATTAAAGGGTAATATTAGTAATCTATCAAAAACTACATCTGCAAATTGTAGAGTTTGTATTATGAGTGTTTTTGTTTGCTAACAAATATGAAATCCGCAATTGATAGTTTATTTTTGTAAAAATTAAAAAAAGATGCTTCCACCAAAACAAGGCTTATATTCTCCAAATTTCGAACACGATAACTGTGGCGCGGGATTTATTTGTAGTTTACAAGGAGAAAAAACAAACGATATTATTCATAAAGCTCTTGATATTCTTGTCAAATTAGAGCACAGAGGCGCCGTTAGCGCTGATGGAAAAACAGGAGATGGTGCTGGAATATTGATTGAAATTCCTCATGATTTTTTAAAACTCAATTGTGATTTTGTTTTGCCTGATCCGCAAGAATATGCAGTAGGAATGGTTTTTCTCCCCCAGAAATCAAATCAACGCCAATTTTGCATCGATACTTTTGAAAAAGAAATTACGGATCAAGGACTTTCAATTCTTGGTTGGAGAGAAGTTCCTGTCGACAAAAACGTAGTCGGAAAAATCGCGGCCCAAACAGAGCCTGTCATTTGTCAAATATTTGTTGGTAAAAATGAATTAGAGCTTACCGAAGCTGAATTCAACATCAAACTTTTTATTGCTCGAAAAAAAGCAGAACATGCGGTTTACGGAACCAAATTGTCTCAAAAAACTTATTTTTATTTAACAAGCTTACATACAAGAACACTTATCTACAAAGGCTTATTAGTTCCTGAAGATATTCAAAAATATTACCTCGATTTGAACGAACCCAAGCTAGTGACTCGATTGGCATTGGTTCATCAACGATTTTCCACCAATACCTTCCCAACATGGGATTTAGCACAACCTTTTAGATACATGTGCCATAACGGTGAAATTAATACGTTCAAAGGAAATTACAGCCGAATGAAAGCTCGTGAAGAATTGTTAGAGAGCGATTTGTTTGGAGATGATATTAAAAAAATTCTTCCCACAATACTTGAAGGAAAATCAGACTCTTCCTCAATGGATATGGTGGTTGAGTTGCTCATAGCTACTGGAAGATCACTGCCAGAAGTAATGATGATGATGGTTCCAGAAGCTTGGGAAAAGCACCACTCCATGTCAGATGAGAAAAAAGCTTTCTACGAATACAACGCTTGTATTATGGAGCCTTGGGACGGCCCTGCCTCCATTCCGTTTACAGACGGAAAATTTATCGGAGCCTTGTTGGATCGAAACGGATTGCGTCCTTCGCGCTATACCGTAACCAAAGATGGCTATGTAGTCATGGCTTCCGAAACAGGAGTCACAGAAATCGCTCCTGAAAACGTGATTCAACACGGTCGATTGGAACCAGGAAAGATGTTTTTAGTAAACATGAATGAAGGGCGTATTGTAGAAGACGAGGAAATCAAGTCGATGGTAACTTCTGAAAAACCCTATAAAAAATGGCTTGACGAAAATTTATTGAAACTTAAAGATGTTGCCTACACAGGGAACAATACTCCCATAGAATCTGAACCGTTTGAAAAGAGACTTAAAACCTTTGGATATACCGAAGAGGATATAAAAACCCTTATCAATCCAATGAGTTCTTTGGGAAAAGAGGCTATTGGATCTATGGGAACCGATACTCCACTTGCTGTTTTATCGAACAAACCACAACTGCTTTACAACTATTTCAAACAGTTATTTGCCCAAGTTACAAACCCTCCTTTGGATGGAATTCGCGAAGAAATTGTAACCGACACCAGTTTAACGCTCGGTAGCGATATTAACTTGTTTGATTTAATTCCCGATCAGTGTAAAAAATTGAAAATCCAAAACCCTGTGATTTCCAACGAGGATTTGGATAAGATAAAATTCATTGAACATAAAGATTTCAGCACCGTATCCATAAGCTGTCTGTATCCTATCAAAAAAGGGCTTAACGGTCTTGAAAAAGCATTGGATAAAATCGTCAAAGAAGTTAAAATAGCCGTTGAGAATGGCGTCAATATTGTGATTCTCTCTGATCGAGGTGTCTCAAAATCCATGGCACCAATTCCTATGGCATTGGCCTGTTCGTATGTTCACCACTCCAGTATCAGCCAAAAAATTCGTTCCAAGTTTGGAATTATTATCGAATCTGCTGAGCCTCGTGAACCGCATCATTTTGCCGTTCTTTTCGGATACGGAGCTAGTGCTATTAATCCCTACATGGTTAATGAAATCATTACCTATCAAGTAGAAAACAAAAAACTACACAATATTACTGTTGAAAATGCCATTGATAATTTTAATAAAGCCATTGCAAAGGGTATTATTAAGATTATGAATAAAATTGGGATTTCCACTTTGCTTTCCTACCGAGGATCTCAAATATTTGAAGCCCTAGGTTTGAATGAAAAATTTATAAATAAATACTTTACCAATACACCCACACGAATTGAAGGAATTGGTCTTTATGAAGTAGAAAAAGAAATTTCAAAACGTCACCACAGTGCCTACAAGTCTTTGGCCGTCGAAGGAACCATGGACTTGGAAATTGGGGGTAGCTATCGATGGAGAAGAAGCGGGGAAGCTCACATGTTCAATCCAGCTACTATTTCCAAACTTCAACAAGCTGTTCGACAAAACAAATACGAAACGTATGAGGTTTACTCTGATTTGATCAACAAACAGAGTGAGCAATTGATGACTCTAAGAGGCATGTTTGAATTTTCTGACTTTGATCCGATTCCTTTGGAGGAAGTAGAACCTTGGACAGAAATCGTAAAACGCTTCAAAACCGGAGCCATGTCTTACGGATCTATTAGCGCCGAAGCCCATGAAAATTTGGCCCTAGCGATGAACAAGCTAGGAGGAAAAAGCAACTCTGGAGAGGGAGGCGAAGACGAAGCTCGCTTCATCAAACAACCCAATGGAGATTGGAAAAACAGTGCTATCAAACAAGTCGCTTCAGGACGCTTTGGTGTTTCCTCACATTATTTGAGCAGCGCTAAAGAAATACAGATTAAAATGGCGCAAGGCGCCAAGCCAGGCGAAGGAGGACAACTTCCTGGTCCAAAAGTAAACCCGCTCATTGCAAAAGTGCGAAATTCAACGCCTTATGTAGGACTTATTTCTCCACCTCCTCATCACGACATCTATTCGATCGAAGATTTGGCACAATTGATTTACGATTTAAAAAATGCCAATCGCGAAGCACGTATCAATGTGAAATTGGTTTCTGAAGTGGGTGTGGGTACAATTGCCGCAGGGGTAGCCAAAGCCAAAGCCGATGTTATTTTAATTTCTGGATTTGACGGTGGTACTGGAGCTTCTCCGCTTACTTCTCTAAAACACGCTGGTTTGCCATGGGAATTGGGAATTGCGGAAGCACAGCAAACTCTAGTCATGAATGATCTTCGCGGACGTGTGGTCATGGAATGCGACGGTCAGCTCAAAACGGGCCGCGATGTAGCAGTAGCCTGTCTATTAGGTGCAGAAGAATTTGGATTTTCAACGGCGCCACTTGTTGCTTCTGGATGCATTATGATGCGCGCTTGTCACCTCAACACTTGCCCTGTAGGAATCGCAACCCAAGATCCAGAACTGCGAAAAAACTTCAAAGGGACTCCTGAAAACGTTATCAACTTTATGCACTTTGTAGCCGAAGAACTTCGACAAATCATGGCACAATTAGGGTTTAAAACGATTGACGAAATGGTAGGACAAAGTCAAAAATTGAATATGAATTCTGCCATAGAGCACTATAAAGCGCAAGGCGTGGATTTGTCCAATATTCTATACAAGCCCAATGTAGGCGAAGACGTTTCTCTACGAAACAAAACATCTCAAGATCATGAGTTGGACAATGTGTTGGATATGACAATTGTTAAAGAAGCCAAAGCGGCTATCGAAAAACTTGAAAAAACTTCACTTTCGTATTCTATCAAAAACACCGATCGTGCTGTAGGAGCTATTTTGAGCAACGAAATTTCTAAAATTCACGGTTCTAAAGGATTGCCTGAAGATACGTTGGAGTTGAATTTTAAGGGTTCTGCAGGACAAAGTTTCGGAGCATTTGCCACACGTGGATTAACAATGAAGGTCGATGGAAATACCAACGATTATTTTGGAAAAGGACTTTCTGGAGCTACATTGATTGTGAAAACACCCAAAGAGGCCACTTTCAAAGCTGAGGACAACATCATTACTGGAAATGTTTCTTTGTATGGAGCAATTAACGGCGAAGCCTATATCAATGGAATTGCCGGAGAGCGTTTTTGTGTTCGTAACTCAGGAGCTACAGCGGTTGTTGAAGGTGTGGGTGATCACTGTTGTGAATACATGACGGGAGGAGTTGCTGTAATACTCGGAAAAACAGGTCGAAATTTTGCCGCTGGAATGAGTGGTGGAATTGCCTATCTATACTCAGAAGACGGAACCTTTGACGATCGAAATTTCAATATGGAAATGATTGGGCTGGAGGATCTTTCTTCCAATGACAAAGAGCAACTCAAACAATTGATTGAAAATCATGTACGCCATACGGAAAGTGAATTGGGAGCTAGAATTTTGTCCGATTGGGATACAAGCATTAAAAACTTTATAAAGATTATGCCAACCGACTACAAACGAGCTTTGGCGCGTTTGGAAGCAGAAAAACTGGCTGAAACAAAATAAAATCATGGGAAAATTAAGAGGATTTTTAGAATACAATCGAGAAGACGAAAGCAATCTTCCCGTAGAAGAACGTGTTCAGAATTATAAAGAATTTACGGTTGCTCCCTCGGAAGAAAAACTCAAAGAGCAAGGCGGTCGTTGCATGGATTGTGGCGTTCCTTTTTGTCACAGTGGGTGCCCGTTAGGAAACTTGATTCCTGACTTTAACGATGCTGTTTACAACAACGAATGGCAGAAAGCCCTTCGAATTTTACATTCCACAAACAATTTTCCTGAATTTACGGGACGTTTGTGTCCAGCTCCTTGTGAAGCGGCTTGTGTACTGGGGATTATCAATCCACCCGTTTCCATTGAGTTGATTGAAAAATACATTGTAGAGCGTGGCTTTAGCGAAGGATGGATAAAACCCTCTCCTCCAACCTCTCGAACAGGCAAAAAGGTAGCTGTTGTAGGTTCTGGACCCGCCGGTTTGGCAGCCGCCCAACAGCTCAATCGAGCAGGACACACCGTTACCTTGTTTGAAAGAGATGAAAAGGTTGGCGGGTTGTTACGTTATGGAATTCCTGATTTTAAAATGGAAAAAAATGTAATCGATCGTCGTGTGAAAATTTTGGTTAAAGAAGGCATTATTATCAAAACAGGCATTGAAGTGGGCAAGAATTATCCCGCAGAAAAACTCAAGGAATTTGATGCTGTACTACTTTCTGGAGGTGCAACGGTCAGAAGACCGCTTCCCATTCCAGGATCCGACCTTAAAGGAGTTGTTCAGGCGATGGATTTCTTGAAATTACAAAATCAAGTGGTGGATAAAGCAGCCAAAACAACTGCAGATTTGAATGCTAATGGAAAAGATGTGATTGTTATTGGAGGAGGTGATACAGGATCTGACTGTATAGGAACTTCCAATCGTCATGGGGCTAATTCGGTAACCAATTTTGAAATTATGCCGATGCCTTCCAAAGACCGTACTGAAGAGCACCCTTGGCCTTTTTGGCCCTTCAAACTCAAAACCAGTTCTTCGCATGAAGAAGGGATTCATAGAGAGTGGAGTATTTTAACAAAAGAATTTATTGGGGACAAAGACGGAAACGTTATTGGATTGAAAACCGTGGAAGTTGAATGGGTCAAAACTCCCGGACAACGTCCCGAGCTTAAAGAAAAACCCGGTTCTGAAAAACAATGGCCTTGTGATATGGCGTTGTTGGCCTTAGGATTTTTAGGTCCAGAAAACACACTGGTTGATCAACTGGGAATCGAAACTGACGAGCGTACCAATGTCAAAGCGAACGGATACCAAACCAATGTTCCAAACATTTTTGCTGCGGGTGATATTCGAAGAGGTCAATCTTTGATTGTCTGGGCAATTTCAGAAGGACGCGAAGCCGCTCATCAAATCGATACGTTTTTAATGGGAAGTTCAACGCTTCCAACCAAAGAAAAGGGAGATTTACCCTCGGTTTAGCTCATTTTTACATAAAGAAATTCCACACCAGCCCAAAGCGAATGATGTAATCGCGGTAAGGATATCCGGGAGCACTGTAAAAAGTATTTCCTGTGAATCCAGAATTCATATGTTCCGCTTTAATGTACAATCGTGTTTGTCGAACTTTGGCATTTACAAACAAATCAATCAAAGGGAATCCTCCGTATTGGGTGTCGCTTTGTGAATAAAATTCTCCGATTACCGGATGGTATCCGTTCATATAGTATTTGGTAAAATAGTTGAACGTAACCCCTGTTTGCAAAAACATTCTTCCTTCAAACAATGTGTCTGAATAATAGAAGGTGTTGCGTGTTACTATTTCAGGAACGTTCAAAATTGCGGTGTCTTGTGTTACATTCTGATACATCACCGTATTGTCAAGTGCAAATCTCCAAAAACGAAACTCTTGGTTCCAAGTGAGTTTTAAGTGCTGAATGGAAGCATCCGCTTGTGTTGGACTTACCAACAAGGATGGAACGGAAGTATCGGCTAAAGGTGTTTGTTTGAAATACGAATGGTTTTCGATATTGGATACGGAACCTGATAATTTTCCGACATACGGAACATTGGCTGATGCATGCAATTGGGTAGTTCGAACCATTTTTGGGTCGAGTTGCCAATCAAAAGACGAATAATCGCTTTGGTAACGTTCAAATGAAAATCCAGGGTGCTGAACGGAACGATTCATTCCTGCATTCAGAATTATTTTTTGAAAAATTGGCAGTTGAGCTTCGACCGACAGCCGATCGCCGCCACGGATTCCTCCCAAACTTTTGGAAAAAGATGCGTTCAAGTCAATGTTGGCTATTTTGTTTTGCCAAGAGCCGCTCAAAGCAGATTCATTTGCCTCAATACGCTTATCGAATTGGTTTGCGGTAACTAACGTATCTACAATATTATACTTGTAATTGTATTGCGTCCATTTTGCTTCCAATTGCCCCAACACATCCGAATCGAAACGTCCGTAAAAGCTATTTTCGGTTGTTCGCAATTCTGTACGGTCAGAAACAGTCGTTGCGTCTGTAACCAAATCGCCATAGGGAGTATACGCCCCAGACTGAAAGAAAAAATTTGTGTTGGATTGGTATTCAAATCGATGTCCTACAGAAAGTATAGAACGCGAGAGGCTGTCTTTTTTTGGAGTCAATTCATAGAAATGATCCAAAAAATAGCGTTTGGAATTGAAACCATTGACCGCATCTTCGTATTCGACGGATAGTTTTGCGCGCTCATCAAACTCTTTGTCTTCAGACTCAAAATAGGTTACAGATTCGGCAGTAAGACCTCCGTTCTCTTCTTGATCGCTGTGTTGATTTTCGTAATGAAATCGCAGAAAATAGCGTTCGTTGGGAGATCGATAGTTGGATGTAAAACGAAACTGCCCTCCGCTGGTAAGAATGTGTTGGTATTTACCCAAAGATCGTATTCCTTTAAAAGAAATTGAAAAATTAAACCGCGGTGAGGTATTGGTCGTAAATAAAATGTCTGTAGTTTGTCCTTGTTCCATAACCGTTTTGTAAAACATTTCCGTAAAGGGAGTGGGAACTTCGTAATACGTAACCTCGTCAGCAGCAGTATATGGAAACTGTTTGGCAGCAAAGCCCATTGTTGGAAAAATGGAGTTCGCAACCGTTGCTAACGACAATCGATTGTAGGTTTGTCCTGTATTAGAAAAGCGCAACAATTCAAACGTATCTTTTCGCAAATAGTTAAAGCGATATTCTTTTCGGATGGTTAAGGAAGTATCTACAAAGGTAGTGTCCCGATCTACAGAAATGATTTTGTAATCTGTAACCGGCGGCTTTTTATCTTTAGAAATGACCGAATTTGGTGATGAAGTAAATCCCGGAACGGAGTCATTTTGTAGGGTTCTCGTATTCAATTCTGGGTTCCTAGAGGGTTTCTTTTCAATAAAAGGGCGCCCTTGAGCCATTACAAAAGACGAGGTCAAAAACAGCGTTAAAAATAAGAAGTATTGGGTACGCATACAAAATTTTGATTTGCGACAAAGGTATCAATTTTGCCACTTATCTATAGAATGCTCCTGAGAAAATATGTAACGGGTAAATTTTTATACATTTGTGAAAACTCCAACAGTGTTAAAGCCTTATTTTTCGGAGCATATCGAATGTGGAACAGACGAGGCTGGGCGCGGATGTTTGGCAGGCCCGGTTACCGCAGCAGCGGTAATATTGCCTAAAGACTTTCGACATCCGCTCTTGAACGACTCCAAACAGCTTTCTGAAAAAAAGCGAGAACTCCTTCGGCCGATTATAGAAGCGGAAGCATTGGCTTTTGGTGTAGCTCACATCCAACCAAAAAAAATTGACGAAATCAACATCCTCAATGCTTCCATTTTGGCGATGCACAAAGCCATAGACAAACTCCGTTTGCGTCCCGAATTTGTGTTGGTGGATGGCAATCGTTTCAAACCCTACCAGGATATCCCATACGAATGTATGGTAAAAGGAGACGCTCGATTTTTAAACATTGCAGCCGCATCGGTTTTGGCAAAAACCTATCGAGATGATTTTATGAAAACGCTAGCTCAAAAATACCCGCACTACCAATGGGAAAACAACAAAGGATACCCCACAAAAGCACACCGATTGGCCATTCGAAAACACGGCTCCACAAGCGAACACAGAAAAAGCTTTCAATTGCTACCCAATCAGTTGGAAATTGAGTTTTGAGTTTCTTACTTTTGTACAAACGGAATCTATAATTCGGTTTGCCTCATTCCGTGATATGCTCCTTTGAAAACTCGTTTTTTTGTTCAAAAAAAGAAGGTCGTTAAAAAATAAATAGTAAGTGATGAAAATAAAAATTGGTCTTATTGGAATTTTACTGATTGTAGCCTGCGAATATGCTCCCCACTCCAAAAAGGAACTGATTGATTATATTCCTCCCAATCCGTTGGTTGTTGTAAAAACCTCCGACTTGGCCTCTGTGCAAAGCCAAATGAGCAACACTCATTTTTTGGAAGAGCTTTCCCTTTTTTTTAAAGAATTACTTCCCAAAAACCTACCCAATTCCCATCATGCGCCTGCCGTGATCAGTTATCATTCGGTAGGGAAAAATCAACTTTCTTATGTGCTAATTCGTCCGTTTGAAGTTGATACATTGGCTCCCATGGAGCGAGATTCGATGTATTACAACAATCAATTGATTGAAAAAATGGTGGTTAAAGAAAGCGTTGTTTTTCAAACTCACCTCGATGGGGCTCAACTGCTTTCTCCGTCTCAGCTTTTGATAGAAAATAGCATCCGAACACGCACCAAAAACAGAGAATTGTTGTCTGATAATTTTGAGAAACTGTACCAATCAAACGACAGTTTTTTTTCACTGATGATTCACGAAGATTTTTCGAACTACGCAGCGGCAAAGTTTGCAACAGCACCGCTACTGTTTAACGAGCTTTCGGATTGGAGTTTGCTAGAAATAGAATTGTCTCCAGAGGGCGTCTATGGAAGTGGCTCTGCCATTGTTCAAGATTCACTTGCTCGAAAAATCAATTTACTCAATAATATGCCACCAACGGCTTTTGAAACCGATGCGGTGATTCCCGAGCAAAGCGAAGCTTTTCAATCCTACTCGTTTTTATACGATGCTTATGTTGATAATGTAAATACCTACCGAATTTCCCGCAACCAAGGCTTGTCGGAAGTGGACTCGTTGTGGGTTGAAGCGACAGAAATTACCGCCATTCATTCCGCAAATGCAACCGCTTTTGCGGTTCGCTTTAAGAACATCGATGGTATCAAACAACACCTTCAACGATTCGATTTTAACAAAGAAACCTATCGGGACTATGAATTGCAATCGTTAACAAACGATTCCCTATCCGTTCCTTTGTTTGAGGATTCTTTCTCAAATCATTTTGCATTTATTGACAATATTTTGGTGGCAAGTGCCCATAAAAATGCCGTAGAATCTATCATCACTCATTTTCAAAATGGGACAACACTCAACAAATCCGATTCGTTTGCAGCCATAAAAAAACAATTGCCCGAAGAAAATTCGTTTGTATTGATGGGGCTTCAACCCAAGTTTCAAAACCGGTTGGTTTCTCAACTCAGTGAGGCACTTCAAAAGCCATTAAAAGCCGCTGACTTTTCAAAAACACCGTATTTGATATTGCAGGGAACCTTGGAACAAGGAGTTGCTCATCTGTATTTTTCGCTACGCAAAGCATTGCCCAAATCAAAAGAATCGCAAAAGGTTTCGCAACGATTTAGCTACACGCTGGAAGCCCCGATTGCGATGCAACCCCAATCGGTAGTCAATCACCGAACCAAAGAAAAAGAATGGGTAGTGCAGGATCAAAATCATGCTTTGTACCTGATTTCGCATCAAGGGAAATTGATCTGGAAAAAACAGCTTTCAGCTGCCGTTCAAGGATCGATTTTCCAAATAGATTTGTTCAAAAACGGAAGGCTTCAACTGGCTTTTACAACCGAAAAAGAGTTTTTGGTATTGGATCGAAATGGAAAAGAAGTCCGTGGATTTGGCGAATCGTTTCAAAAAGGAACTCCGCCGCTTCCATTGGCTGTGTTTGATTATGATCGAAACAGAAATTACCGCTTGTTGTTGACCCAGGACAATCGCGTTCGAATGTTCGATCAAAAAATGAAAGCCGTTCGTGGATTTTCAAAAACAAAAACAAAAAAACCTGTGTTGTTTGCACCCAAGCATTTTCGAATTGGATCCAAAGACTATATTGTATTGGGAAGCCGAAATGCGCCCCTCGAAATTTTGAACCGAAAAGGAGCCGTTCGTATTCAAAACAAGCAAAACATTCAGTTGTTTGAAAACGATGTGTATGTTCACAAAAACCGATTTACCACCATTGATGCCAAGCAGCAATTGATTCAGATAAGTACGCAAGGCAAGGTGTATAAAACCACGCTGCCTCTCGAAACGCCTTATAGAATGGATGCCAATAATCAAACCTTGGCGATGCTTTCTGAAAATTTATTGACCATCAACGGCCAAACCGTAGAACTCGAATTTGGCGCCTATACGGCTCCCAAGATTTTTGTGATTCACAACAAAACCTATGTAGCAGTCACCGATCGGCAGGCCAAAAAAGTATATCTGTACGATGCCAATGCGCAGTTGCTTCCCAACTTCCCAGTGTATGGATCCCATGCCGTAAGCATGACAGCTGCTAGCTCAAAAGGCGGTATTCGTTTTGCCGTTCAGGGCGATTCCGATAGGATGTTGGTGTACGAGTTTTAGAAATTTGTATCCAACTGCGCCCCAAACAATTCTTGGAAATGAGATACAAAACGGTTTTTAACCTTTTGTGTATCCATTGTAGGCGAGTTACATTCCACCGCCATTGAGGTAACGGCTTTTCCTTGAATGCCGCAGGGTACAATATGATTAAAATACCCCAAGTCGGGTTGTATATTGAGTGCCAATCCGTGCATGGTAACCCAACGACTTGCCTTAACACCCAATGCGCAAATTTTTCGAGCAAAGGGCGTTCCCACATCGAGCCAAACGCCTGTTTCTCCAGTACTTCGAGTTGCCGTAATGCCAAAGTCTGCCAAAGTCAAAATAGCCGCCTCTTCGAGCAAGCGGAGGTATTTGTGAATGTCTGTAAAAAAATTATCCAAATCCAAAATAGGATACACCACCATTTGGCCTGGACCGTGATAGGTAATGTCTCCTCCCCGATTGATTTTATAAAACGCAGCGTTTTTGTCGGCCAACTGCTTGTTGTTGATCAATAAATGGTCGATATCACCGCTCTTGCCCAGCGTATATACATGCGGGTGTTCGACGAGCAACAAATGGTTTTGAGTCGGTTGATGGGTCTGCGAACGGCGGTTGTTCATTTTGGTTTTGACAACTTCCTGAAACAAGGATTCTTGAAAATCCCAGGCTTCTTTGTAATCCATCAAACCCAAGTCTTGCAATAAAACCGTTTTGTTTTTTTTAGGAGCAGCTGAAACAGTCATACCTGCTATGAGTTATCGGGGTTGTTCAATATAACCAGAGCGGCAATCACTCCCGGAACCCACGCACAGAGCGTTAACAAAAACACAATCAATACCGAGCCGCATCCTTTGTCCAAAACCGCCAAAGGAGGAAATACAATTGCTAATAATACACGAAAAAAACTCAATAGATGTTCGATTTTTAACAAAGATACACAATCGCAGGGTTTCGCAAATTCGAAAGCCAAACCTTGCTTTCTATTCCGTATATTTGGGGCATTAAAATAATACCTATGTCAGTTTTGTCGGAACAGGAACAAATTCGAAGAGAAAAACTAGTGCAACTCAAGGCAATGGGAATCAATCCCTACCCTGCTGCGCTGTATCCCGTCACACATACCAGCAAACAAATTCACACCGATTTTACGGAAGAAACAGCTGTTGTGATTGCAGGTCGATTGATGTCGCGAAGAATCCAAGGAAAAGCGAGTTTTGCAGAACTTCAAGACAAAGACGGACGCGTTCAGGTGTATTTCAATCGGGATGAAATTTGTGAGGGCGAGGACAAAACTTTGTACAACGATGTGTACAAAAAGCTCCTCGATATTGGGGATATTATTGGCGTAGAAGGAACCTTGTTTACGACCCAAGTGGGCGTAAAAACTGTTTTGGTTAAAAAATTTACGTTGCTGAGCAAAGCCTTGCGACCGCTTCCGTTGCCCAAGCAAGATGCGGAAGGAAACATTTATGACGAATTCAACAATGCCGAGCAACGATATCGGCAACGGTATGTCGATTTGATTGTCAATCCAAAAGTGAAAGACACCTTTGTCAAACGAACTAAAATCACCAATAGCATTCGAGACTTTTTCAACGCCAAAGATTATTTGGAAGTGGAAACGCCAATTTTGCAACCCATTCCTGGAGGGGCAGCAGCTCGCCCTTTTTTGACACACCACAATGCCTTGAACATTCCCTTGTATTTGCGAATTGCCAACGAATTGTATCTCAAACGGCTGATCGTTGGAGGGTTTGATGGGGTGTATGAGTTTTCCAAAGATTTTAGAAACGAAGGGATGGATCGCACCCACAACCCCGAGTTTACCGTCATGGAACTGTATGTGGCTTACAAAGACTACCATTGGATGATGGAGACCACAGAATCTTTGCTCGAAAAAGTCGCCGTTGACAGCAACGGAAGTTCTCAAGTAACGGTGGGAAATCACAGCATTGATTTCAAAGCACCCTATCCTAGAGTGCCTATTTTATCAGCGATTGAACAACATACCGGAGTGGATGTTTCGGGAATGGATGAAGACGCATTGCGAAAGGCTGCAAAAAATATGGGCATAGAAGTCGATGATACGATGGGTGTTGGAAAATTGATTGATGAGATTTTTGGAGAAAAATGCGAACATCACTACATCCAGCCCACTTTTATTATCGATTATCCCAAAGAAATGAGTCCGCTTACCAAAGAACATCGCGACAATCCGGCGCTCACCGAACGCTTCGAATTGATGGTCAACGGAAAAGAACTTGCCAATGCGTATTCGGAATTGAATGACCCTATAGATCAACGCAAGCGTTTTGAAGATCAGTTGGCACTTTCAGAAAAGGGCGACGATGAAGCCATGTTTATCGATCAAGATTTTTTACGCGCACTCGAATACGGAATGCCTCCTACCTCAGGAATTGGTATTGGAATCGATCGACTGGTGATGCTATTGACCAATAACAGCTCGATTCAAGAGGTCTTGTTTTTTCCTCAAATGAAGCCCGAAACACAAACTGGGCCGTCAATTGACCTAAACGATGATGAAAAATCGATTTTGGAGATTTTGAAAAAGGAACAAAAAATGCTGTTGAACGACTTAAAATCTCAAAGTGGATTGTCCAACAAAAAATGGGATAAATCAATAAAGTCGCTCAGTAAAAATAACCTTACTAAGGTCGAAAAATCGGAAGAAGGCTTGTTTGTGATTTTACAATAGTTTGTGTTTTTTCCGACGCTTTTTAGCTACAAGTAGTTTATTTTTTTTAACTTTCTAAAGATATAATACAATCTTATGAAAACTCTTGCCCACAAATTACTGATTCTCGTCCTAGTTTTTTCATTTTCTACCCCTGTAGAAGCCCAATTAAAATGGCTAAAGAAAAAAAAACCGCCTGTTGTTACTGATACGGTCAAAAAACCTGAGAAAGACAAAGATGCCCTAAAAACCTACGATGAGGTTATTACCAAAAAGGCCAAAACCGATAAGGGATTGTTTGACACCCACCAAGTAGGTGAAAATTTTTATTACGAAATCCCCGATTCGCTTTTTAACCGCGAAATGCTCATGGTCACTCGTATTGCGAAAACCGCCTCGGGCATTGGTTTTGGTGGAGGAAAACAAAACACTCAAGTATTGCGTTGGCAGCGAAAAAATCGCAAAGTGCTGCTGCGGGTTGTTTCGTATCAAGTGGTTGCTGCAGATTCGCTCCCAATTCACGAAGCGGTTGTAAACTCGAATTTCGAACCGATTTTATATAATTTTGATGTTGCAACAATCAACAAAGACTCAACGGCTACGGTCATTGATGTTTCCAGTTTTTTTACAAGCGATGTAAAGGCCATTGGATTTCCAGCAAGCAATCGAAAAACCTATAAAATCACTCGCTTGGATGAAAGTCGTTCTTTTATTGAAAGTATCAAAAGCTACCCGCTCAACATTGAATCTCGAACAGTAAAAACCTATGAGTCTTCCAGCCCTCCATCCAATTCGAGTACAGGATCGATTTCATTGGAAATAAATAATTCGATGATTTTATTGCCCAAAGAGCCGATGAAAAAACGAATGTTTGATCAGCGTGTGGGTTGGTTTGCCCGAAGCCAAACTGACTACGGATTGGACGTTCAAGAAAGTAAATCTGTAAAATACCTAGATCGCTGGCGATTGGAAGTCAAAGAGGAAGATCGCGAGAAATTCCAAAGAGGCGAATTGGTAGAACCCAAAAAACAAATTGTTTATTATATCGATCGGGCGACTCCCAAAAAATGGATCCCCTATATCAAACAAGGAATTGAAGACTGGCAAATTGCTTTTGAAGAAGCGGGTTTTAAAAATGCAATTGTTGCCAAAGATCCTCCTAGCAAAGAAGAAGATCCGGATTGGAGCCCGGAAGATATTCGGTATTCGGTTGTGCGTTATTTGGCCTCACCAATTCCTAATGCAAACGGACCGCACGTAAGCGATCCTCGCTCTGGAGAAATTTTAGAATCCGATATCAATTGGTACCACAACGTAATGACGTTGCTTCGGAATTGGTATTTTGTACAAACAGCAGCAATCAATCCCGATGCTCAGGGCGTTGCTTTTAAAGACGAAATTATGGGGCGTTTGATTCGATTTGTATCGGCACATGAAGTCGGGCATACCATTGGATTGCCCCACAATATGGGGAGTAGTTTTGCTTATCCCGTAGACTCCTTACGATCGGCTAGTTTTACTCAAAAATATGGAACAGCTCCTTCCATTATGGACTATGCACGCTTTAATTACATCGCTCAGCCAGGAGATGAAGGTGTTGCACTAATGCCAAATATTGGGCCTTACGACAAACATGCTGTGAGGTGGGGATACCGACCTATTTTGGAAGCCAACACTCCAGACGATGAAAAACCTATTTTAGATGCTTGGATTCTGAAACATCAAAACGATCCAATGTATCGATTTGGGAAGCAGCAGTTTGGTGTTATTGATCCCAGCTCACAAACCGAAGACTTGGGAGATAATGCCATCAAGGCCAGCAAATACGGTATCGCAAATCTAAAGCGTATTGTTCCCAACCTTATTGAGTGGACAGCCGAAGATGGAAAAACCTATGAAGATCTTGAAATATTATACGGTCAGGTGCTTTCTCAATTCAATCGCTATATGGGGCATGTGAGCTCAAACATTGGAGGAGTTTACGAATACTACAAAACCTATGACCAAGAAGGAGCTGTTTATACCCATGTCGATCGAGTATATCAGAAAGCCTGTTTGAAATTTATTCAAGAAGAATTGTTTAAAACTCCTTATTGGTTGATCGATACAAATCTTTCCAATAAAATTGAATTCGATGGAACTGTGGACAGAATTCGAGTCAATCAAGCACGAACACTCAACAATATATTGGATTTTGGTCGTATGGGGCGAATGATTGAAAACGAAGCCCTGCACGGAAACAAAGCTTACAGTCTGACCCAAATGATGACCGATTTACGCAGAGGGATTTGGAGCGAGCTGTATTCACAAGAAAACATTGATCCGTATCGACGCAATTTGCAACGCGCCTATTTGGATCGTTTGGAATACTTAATGACCGAAAGCCAAGAACCGGTAAGTCCGTTAATGCGTCGCTACTCAAACCAAACCCGTGTTCAAGTCAGTCAGTCAGACATAAGGGCCGTTGTTCGTGCACAACTTCGCAATTTAAAACAAACGATTTCAAATCAATCGAGTGCTTCAAAAAATCGAATTACGCGGTATCACCTTCAAGATATTGTGGATCGAATTGATCAGATATTAGATCCTTCCTAGTTTTTGTGAGTTAAACCTTTTGAGAATACATTCGTCTTAAGGACATACAACATAAAAATAGTAACACATGAAAACAACAATTTCTTTTATTCTACTATGCTTTCTGGGTTTGCAAATGCACGCACAACCTCGAAAAAGCGACTTATCTCCTGAGGATCAGGCACGTCTTCAATCGAAAAAAATGGCGTTGGCATTGGACCTTTCCGAAGCCCAACGACTTCAGGTGGAGAAAATTCAATTGAATGAAATTCTTTTTCATCAAAAAATGAAGCAAAAGCGCAAAGCTTCTATTGAAAATGGAAATAAATTGACAAAGGAACAACGTGCAGAAGGTATGGAAATGATGCTTGATCGCAAGCTCGCCCTACAAAATCAAATGAAAAGTACGCTTTCGGAAGATCAGTTTCAAAAATGGAAAAAAATTCAAATGCGCAAGCATCGAAAAACGAAAAAAAAGGTTCGTAAGAAAATAAAAAAACACTCTTAAGAGTGTTTTTTTATGCCCAATTTTTAAGTACAGTTTTCAAAGCCTCAAGGGTGAAGTCCAAATCAGCGTAGCTAATTGCATCGTTTAAAAAATAACTTTCAAATGCACTAGGAGGTAAATAAATTCCATGATCAAGCATTCCATGAAAATACGATTTGAATTGATCGTTATTCCCCAATACTGCGCTATCAAAATCGGTTACAGGGGTTTCTGAAAAATGGAGCGAAATCATAGATCCAACACGATTGATTTGGTAGGGAATTCCTTCGTTTTGAAGAATGGATTCCATTCCTTGGTGTAAGTATGCTGTTTTTTGATTCAGGCTGTCAAAAATTTCAGGGCGGTTGTTTAATTCGGTCAACATTGCCAATCCTGCAGCCATCGCAAGGGGGTTTCCACTCAATGTTCCCGCTTGATATACTTTTCCAGTTGGAGCCAAATGATCCATAATTTCGGTACGCGCAGCAAATGCTCCCACGGGCAATCCACCACCAATTACTTTTCCAAAAGTAACAATATCAGCCCCTATGCCTAAAAGCTCCTGAGCACCTCCACGAGCAAGTCGAAATCCAGTCATGACCTCATCAAAAACCAACAGGGCACCGTGTTGGTTACACAGATCTCTCAATCCTTGTAAAAAACCCTCTTGGGGAGGAATGCAACCCATATTCCCAGCAACAGGCTCAATGATTATTGCGGCGATTTCGTTGGTGTTGGCTTCAAACAATTGCGCTACTTGTGTTAGATTGTTGTACGATGCCAGCAATGTGTCTTTTGCTGTTCCTTGGGTAACTCCTGGACTGTTTGGGCTTCCAAAAGTAACCGCTCCACTTCCGGCCTGAATTAAAAACGCGTCGGAATGTCCGTGATAACAGCCAGCAAATTTTATAATTTTTTCTCTACCCGTAAAGCCCCGTGCCAATCGAATGGCACTCATACAAGCTTCCGTACCAGAATTTACAAAACGGATTTTATCTATGTTTGGAACCATAGAAACGACCAACTCCGCAATCGTAGTTTCGATTTCGGTGGGCATTCCAAAAGACGTTCCTTTGTGAGCTTTATTGACAATCGCTTTGATTACTGGCGGGTGAGCATGTCCCAAAATCATGGGACCCCATGAGGCAATATAATCGATATAGCGGTTTCCATCTTCATCGAACAAATAAGCTCCTTTGGCATGGTTTACAAAAATGGGAGTTCCGCCAACAGCTTGAAACGCCCTTACGGGAGAATTGACTCCTCCAGGTAAAACTTGTTGTGCTTTTAAAAAAAGGGCACTGCTTCTTTGGTATCGCATATTATTGAATTATAATGAGTTCTTGTCCAATTTGTAGGCTTGTATCGGACATATTATTGGTTTGTTGTAAATCCTCTACACTAACATTGTAGCGCTTTGAGATTGAGTACAATGTATCTCCTGATTGTACCTTATGGCGCAGTGTGATTGTTTTCTTTTGTGAAAGGGCTTGTTGCGAATCGTCGTAAAACTTAACACGATCCCATCGGGATAAATTGTAGCGTTCAATGATAGAAATCAATTTGTTAGCATACTTTGGGTCGGTAGCATAGCCTGCTTTTTTTAGACCTTTGGCCCAGCCTTTGTAATCTTTTGTTTTGAGTGTAAACAGAGATGCATAGCGATCGCGATTGGCTAAAAACAACGAATGATCCCGAAACGAAGTTCGTGGATCTTTGTATTTGCGAAAACACT
>Ga0213861_10000026_pt1 | contig 94275 bp, 72 predicted proteins | sample PICome_4_FD_160110 | JGI IMG/M metagenome (GOLD analysis project Ga0213861, IMG submission 160110) | Coastal seawater microbial communities near Pivers Island, North Carolina, United States - PICO131 | ecosystem: Environmental > Aquatic > Marine > Coastal | place: USA: North Carolina... | reverse complement strand
TATATATCTAACCCTTTGGGAATCAATGAGCTAACAAAACTAGTCAAAGTTCTAGAAATTGATCCCGAAAATTTAATTCGTAAAAGTGAAGCGATTTGGAAATCGGATTACAAAGGAAAAAAGTTGTCAGATAAAGAACTTATTGTAGCAATGGCAACACACCCAAAATTAATTGAAAGACCTATAGTTATTAGAGGAAAAAAAGGGGTCATTGGACGCCCAAATGAGCGAATTAAGAGCTTGTTTATTTAACACAACTTTAACCACTACAAATTCATGTAAAAATTACTTTTGTTTTGTTGTTCTATTGATTACTTATGACTAAACATCTTATAATTACAATTTTTATTGTTTCATTCCAGACCTTTGTAATGGGACAAAAAAACACAAATACAGTTGTTCTTACAGGAAAAATAATCGAGTCCGAAACTAATCAACCACTTGAATATGCAACTATTTCTTTTTTTAGCAGCATTGAAAATAGGTTGAAAGCAGGTGGAATTACTGATATTGATGGTAATTTTAGAATTTCTATTCCCCAAGGGATTTATGATTTTCATGTAGAGTATTTTTCATTCCATAATATTACAAAATTAGAGATGAACTTTAATCAGGACATAAACCTTGGAGTTCTAAAAATGGAAGCTAATTTGCAAATATTGGATGCTGTAGACATTGTAGCAGAACAAACTACAGTTGAAATTAAATTAGATAAAAAAATATATAATGTCGGAAAAGATTTAACTGTAAGAGGTGGAAGCGTAAGTGATGTTTTAGATAATGTACCTTCTGTTTCTGTAGATGTTGAAGGTAATATTGCTTTGAGGGGAAATGAAAATGTTCGTATTTTAATAAATGGGAAACCTTCTGGTTTGGTAGGACTGAACTCCACAGATGCCTTGCGACAATTACCTGCAGACGCCATTGAAAAAGTAGAAATTATCACCTCCCCCTCTGCACGCTATGATGCTGAAGGGACTGCTGGAATTTTAAATATTATTTTGAGACGCAGCAAAATCCTCGGACTAAACGGGGCTATCATTCTAAACGCAGGGCATCCAGATCAATTAGGAGCATCTGGAAATATCAATTTCCGTAGAGGAAATATAAATATCTTTAACAGTTCAGGCTATTCATACAGAAACAGTCCAGGAAATTCCACTACAAAAACCGAATTTTTTAATTCCGAATACGACGATAATGGTCTGCTTACTCAAGATGCTCCAAATACATTCCGGAATGAATATCGCACTTTTGAACGGATCCGAAAAGGATTTAACACCAATACTGGTATCGAATGGTACATCAATCCAACGACTTCCCTAACAACTGCTTTTTTAGCAAGTAAAAGTAACAATAGCAACAAAAGCTTTAACCGGGCAGAAACACTTGATCTAACAGGGGCTGTAATTAGTGAATCTGTACGTTATGATCCAGAAACAGAACTCGATCAAACCACTCAATTTTCAGTTAATTTTGATAAACAGTTTCACGGAAATAGCGAGCATCGGCTAACATTTGACTTTCAGCTTGAAAATAGTTCTGAAGATGAGGGGTCTATCATCTATAATGACGGAATAGCAGCGGAGCGTGTGCGAACCATAGAAGACCAAAAACGAGTTTTGATACAATCAGACTTTACGTTCCCAATTAACGACAAAACCCGATTTGAGGGTGGCTATAATGGTCGTTTTAGCACTAACAACACAGCTTACAGTTTAGAGTTTGCAGAAGACGACTCGTTTATCTTAGACACCAATATTAGCAATGTTTTGGTTTATAAAGAAAACGTAAATGCAGTATACACACAATATGGCAGTAAAGTAAAAGATAAATTTTCATTTTTACTGGGGCTTCGAATGGAGGCAACAAACATCACAATCAGTCAGCTGAGTTCGAACGAATACACCAACTCTAATTACATTGGGCTGTTCCCTACTGTTAATTTAGGATATGAGTTTTCAGAAAACCAAAACTTAACAATTGGTTATAACCGTCGTATCAGTCGGCCAAGATCCCGGTTCCTTAATCCTTTTCCATCAAGGAGTAGCGCAACAAATTTATTTCAAGGAAATCCAAACATCAACCCAAGCTACTCGAACGGAGTTGACATAGGGTACTTAAATACACTTGAAAAAATTACCCTTAATACCTCATTATATTACAACCACGCAACAGATGTATTTACTTACATTAGTGAAGACACTGGCGAAGAAGTTGTAATCGATGGTCAGAGTGTGCCAGTCATTCGTCGTGGTCCGATTAACTTGGCTGAAAACGACCGCTATGGATTTGAGTTTACATTGACCTACAGCCCATCTAAAAAGTGGAACATGAATGCAAACTTTAATCTATTTCAATCCATCATTAGAGGGAGTTATAAAGGTCTGAGTTATGATTCCGAAAACTTAGGTTGGTTTGTTCGTTTGAATAATAAATATACCTTACCAGGGAACATTGAATGGCAAACACGAATAAGTTATGATGGCCCACGAATTGATGCTGTCAACAGACGGGAAGGTCGATTTTCGTCAAACATGGCCTTTAGTAAAGACTTGTTTAAACAAAAAGCATCTCTAACCTTTAGTATTAATGATTTGTTTAATACACAGCGCCGCAACTTAGAATCGACAACTCCTACATTTTATAGTAATAGCTATTACCGATGGCGTGTACGGTCGTATAATCTATCATTTACCTACCGTTTTAATCAAGAAAAAAAACAACCTAAACAAGATCAATAGAGCAGCATCATTACTGGCTAAAAAAAAACCAAAACAGATATGTTTCGGTTTTTTTTTAAATAATATTAGATTGATTTACTTTGACTTGGCTTTACGGGCCGCTAATTTTTCCTTAAAAAATTCAATAGCAGATCCAAAGACCCAATATGGGATTGCAAAAGTTAATAAAAATATCATTAACCAAAACCCTAAAGTTAAAATTGATAAAAAAGCTAAAAATCCTAAATACTGGTCAAAGTCAAACATATTATTTACTTTATTTACTCTGCAAATATAATGTAAGAATAATAGTTTAACAAAATAAAATTCACATTTATCAACAGCTTAACAGCAGTATGGATTTAAAGTGAAAAAATTGTAAATTTGTAATCAAAATTCGGAGTTATGAAATTTAGAACAGAAAAAGATACAATGGGTAGTGTCAAAGTCCCTGCAGATAAATTGTGGGGCGCTCAAACAGAACGATCCAGAAATAATTTCAAAATAGGAAACGTTGCCTCAATGCCTATAGATATCATCTACGGATTTGCATACTTAAAAAAGGCAGCTGCTTTTACAAATTGTCAACTTGGGGTTCTGTCCTCTAAAAAAAGAGATTTTATCGCACAAGTATGTGATGAAATCCTAAGCGGAATACACAACGATCAATTTCCTTTAGTTATATGGCAGACAGGATCTGGAACCCAAAGCAATATGAATGTAAACGAGGTCATAGCTAACCGAGCTCATCAGCTTGCTGGTAAAACTTTTGGCGAAGGTGAAAAAATAATTCAACCCAATGATGACGTAAATAAATCACAATCTTCTAATGACACCTTCCCTACTGGGATGCACATCGCAGCTTACAAAACAATTGTTAAAACGACTATCCCTGGAATTGAAAAATTAAGAGATACATTACAAAAAAAATCTGAAGAATTTGAAAAAGTCGTAAAAATTGGACGCACCCATCTTATGGATGCAACTCCTTTAACACTAGGGCAAGAGTTTTCGGGCTATGTTTCACAATTAAATCATGGTTTAAAAGCGCTCAATAATACATTAGAGCACCTAAGCGAATTAGCTTTAGGAGGAACTGCTGTTGGAACTGGATTAAATGCACCAGAGGGCTACTCTGAGCTTGTAGCCGAATATATTGCGAAATTTACTGAGTTACCTTTCAAAACAGCTCCCAATAAATTTGAAGCTTTAGCTGCTCATGATGCAATAGTGGGAACTCATGGCGCTTTGAAACAATTAGCAGTATCGTTGAACAAAATTGCAAATGACATTCGTATGATGGCTTCAGGACCTCGTTCGGGAATTGGAGAAATCACGATTCCAGCTAATGAACCTGGGAGTTCTATTATGCCTGGAAAAGTAAATCCAACCCAATGTGAAGCACTTACTATGGTGTGTGCACAAATAATGGGTAACGATGTAGCTATTACTATTGGAGGAGCTCAAGGCCATTATGAACTAAATGTGTTTAAACCCATGATGGCAGCTAACTTTTTACAATCTGCAAAACTCCTTGGAGATGCTGCTATTAGCTTTGAAACACACTGCGCTTCTGGAATTGAACCCAATCACGATGTTATAGAAAAATTACTAAATAGCTCACTAATGTTAATTACGGCCTTAAATACAAAAATAGGTTATTATAAAGCTGCTGAAATTGCAAATACAGCTCATAAAAATGGTACTACTCTAAAAGAAGAAGCTATTAATCTTGGATATGTAACTGCAGATAATTATGATGCATGGGTGAAACCAGAAAATATGGTTGGGGACTTAAAAAAATAACATGAACACTCTGTTTATCCATATCAAAGAATTACTTCAAACTCGAGAAAAATCAGAAGTAAAAGTGATGGGTAAATCTATGTCTGAATTACCACATATTAAAAACGCCTTCTTGAGAATTAAAGGCGATACGATACACAGTTATGGTTCTATGAATTCTTTAGTAATTGAAGCAACAGACAAGGTTGTTGATGTAACTGATAAAATAATACTACCAACCTGGTGTGATAGCCATTCTCATGTCGTGTATGCGGGGGATCGATCTCAAGAATTTGTAGACCGAATTAATGGACTGTCATATGAAGATATAGCTGCAAAGGGTGGCGGTATACTAAACTCTGCAAAAACCTTGCAAGACACTAGTGAAAGTGAGCTTTACAGACAATCTATTAGCCGCGTAAACGATCTAATAAAATTAGGTACAGGTGCTTTAGAAATTAAATCAGGATACGGTCTGAATACAGAAGCAGAATTAAAAATGCTTAGAGTTATTAAGAAAATTAAGGAAAACTCTTCTTTAAAAATCAAAGCTACTTTTCTGGGAGCGCATGCAATACCTAAAAAATATAAAGACAATAAAGCGGGTTATGTTGATTTAATAATAAATCAAATGTTACCAAAAATACACCAAGAACAACTAGCAGATTTTATTGATGTATTTTGTGAAAAAGGATATTTTTCATTAGAAAATACTTCACGAGTTTTACAAGCAGCTACCAATTATGGACTTATACCAAAAATTCATGTTAATCAATTTAATGCATTTGGAGGCGTTGCTTTAGGAATAAAACACAATGCCCTGTCTGTTGATCATTTAGAAACCCTAAACGAGGAAGATATCGCAGTCTTAAAAAACTCCGAAACTATCCCAGTAGCCTTACCTGGATGCTCCTTTTTTTTAAACCTCCCCTATACACCAGCAAGAAAAATTATAAATTCTGGACTAGCACTTGCGGTCGCTAGTGACTATAATCCGGGATCAGCTCCAAGTGGAAACATGAATTTCATTATAAGCCTTGCTTGTATTAAGATGAATATGACAGCTGAAGAAGCTATTAATGCCGCTACAATTAATGGTGCATTTGCAATGAATGTTTCTAAGGATTACGGCAGTATTTGCGTTGGTAAAAAAGCAAGTTTAATAATAACGACAAAACTATCGTCTTACCGTCAGATTCCTTATCATTTTGGAAATAGTCCCATAAGCAAAGTTATGATTAACGGAGAGTTTATTTATTAAACTATTTTTAATACTTACCATATGCACTAATTTCTATCATATAATTTGAATGAATATTCAACAATAAAACATGATTTTAAGTTTAATGAAAATAAAATAAATGGATAACCTAAAAATTATTTCTGATGAATATTTAAACAAAATAGCTGAATTAAGAGTCGGAGAAAAAAAGTTATATCAGTCCATAAATTATCTTAAAAACCCTACTAATTTACTTCACAAAATCAACAATCCACAAATAGAATTCGTTCTTTTTGGTATTAAAGAAGATATAGGCATTAGAGCAAACCATGGACGTCCTGGCGCTAAAGAAACATGGAATGAAGTCTTAAAGAAATTATTAAATATTCAGAATAATGAATTCTTAAATGGCTCAAATATTTTAGTGTTAGGACACTTAGACTTTTCTAACTTGTATAGTAATCATCAATCAACAGATGCAAATAAGTTATTGAAAACCTATCGTAAGCAAGTAGAAAAAATTGATCAAATTGTCAATCAATTAGTTTATTCAATTGTGAAAGCTGGCAAAACCCCAATCATAATAGGAGGTGGACACAATAACTCTTACGGAATTATCAAAGGTTGTGCATTAGCATTAAAAACTAAAATCAATACTATAAATTTTGATGCACATACTGATTTAAGAGCCCAAGAAGGACGTCACAGTGGAAATGGATTTAGTTATGCAATTGAAGAAGGGTTTCTCGATCGATATTTTATTTTTGGACTACATGAAAATTATATCTCAAAGAAAATCTTAAAATATATTAAAGCGTCCAAATCAAAAATAAAGTTTCGAACATTCGAGGATTTAATAGTGCGAAAAAAAATAAGTTTAAAAAAGGCCTCTAAAAATGCCATTAAATTTTTATCAGAATCAAAATTTGGGTTAGAAATCGATTGTGATGCAATTGAAAATATTCCAAGTAGTGCTCAAACACCAAGTGGTTTTTCGGTGAATCAAACACGGGAATTTACACACTTCTTTGGAAGCCATGAAAATGCCTTATATCTTCATATTTGCGAAGCTGCAATTACTGATAACGATAAACTTAATAAACAAACAGGAAAACTTGTTAGCTATCTAATTACTGATTTTATAAAGTCTAAAAAAGCTAGGTAAGCTAATCTCCTTTTTTAAATCCATAAAATAACTGGGCTAAAAAGTTAGTAGGCATTCTCTGATCATCTTTGAAACCGAGTATAATATTCTTATTAGGAGTTGGCACGTAATTAGTCCTAAAAATATAATCCCACATACTTAAGCTGATTGCAAAGTTAGCTCCAACTTTAAAACTATTTGGCAGTTCTTTAGCGTGATGGTATAAATGCATAATAGGATTATTAAAAAGATATTTAAAAGGTCCGTAGTCTAGTTTAATATTTGAGTGATTAAGATGTCCAATTGAGATGGCAATAAAATGAACGATAAATGCTTGCTCAGGCTGAAATCCACCCATTAACATCAATGCGATTACTTTAAAAGGTTTATAAACGATGTTTTCCATCCAATGGTAACGAAGGTGTGCTGCAAAGCCCATTTCTTTTACGGAGTGGTGGACCTTATGAAATCTCCATAAAAAAGAAAAACGATGCATAAATATGTGGGTTACCCATTGCACAAAATCAAGCACAACAAAAAATAGTAACAACTGCACCAAAGGGGATAGACTTGATAAATTTATAATGGCGATTGAATTCGCTGAAATATTAAACTCATCAATAGCTATTTTAGAAATGATTTTATAAAAGCCACTTATAAAAATACTAAAGATGAAAAAATTAAAAAACATATAAAAACCATCAAGAAAAAAGTCTTTTCTTAAAATAGCTTGTTGTTTACGCCATGGGAATAGCAGTTCAAGACCCCATATAATTAATGAAATAACTACAAGGCCCCAAAAATAATTACGCGTCCAAGGCACATCAAAGCAGATAGACCTCCAAGTCCAATCCAATGTGCCCAAAAAGGCATTAAAAAATAAGTCTAAATATTCCATTTAATAATCTAAAATATTTTTTAATTCATGTTCAAAATTTATTTTAGCAAGATACTGCTGTTCTAGCGCACTTGCAAATGGAATTGGAGTTTCTATACTTGCAACTCTTTTTACAGGAGCATCCAAAAACTCAAAAGCCTGTTCCATTAAATGGGATGAAATGTCTGAAGCTATACTGCCAAATAAAGAATCTTCCTGTAAGATAATCGCTTTGTTAGTTTTTTTAACAGATGTCAATACTGACTTAAAATCAAGAGGCTGTAAGCATCTTAAATCAATTAAGTCTGCTGAAATATGTGGGTTTTTATCTAAAGTTTCGAGCGCCCAATGAACTGCCGCTCCATAGGTGATAATAGTTACATCTGTCCCCTCCTTAATTCGAGAAGCAACTCCTAATGGAAGAGTATAATAATCAACAGGAACGTCCTGCCTAATACTTCTATACAACGCTTTGTGTTCAAAAAAAAGTACGGGATTTGGGTCGTTTATTGCAGTCGCTAATAACCCCTTTGCGTCATAGGGAAATGCAGGGTATACTACTTTCAACCCTGGGGTTTTTGTAAACCATGCTTCATTTGTTTGTGAGTGAAAAGGGCCTGCAGCTACGCCAGCTCCACATGGCATACGAATTACAACATCAGCCGCTTGTCCCCAACGGTAATGAGATTTTGCTAGATAATTTACAACTGGATTGAATCCTGAGGATACAAAATCAGCAAACTGCATTTCAACAATAGATTTTACACCTGCTATAGACAAGCCCATTGCTGCCTCAACAATTGCAGATTCACATATAGGGGTGTTCCTAACGCGTTCTTTACCAAACTGCTCCACAAAATTTTCAGTAATCTTAAAAACGCCTCCATATTCTGCAATATCCTGCCCCATAATAACTAAGTCAGAATGGCTTTCCATAGACTGCCTTAAACCCTGAGAAATCGCGTCAACAAGACGTATATTTTCTTTTTTGGAAGTAGCTTGAGTCGCTGATAATAAATAATCAAAATATTTATAAACATCAGATAATTCAGTGTCTAAATTTGGAATAATCTCAGGCTCATCAAAAGCACGTTGTAAACCTTCTTTAATTTCGTTCGCAAATGATATTTTAAATTTTTCTATGTCACTTAAGGTAATATCATTTGTTTCAATAAGGTAATTTTCAAAATTAGATAGTGGATCTTTTTTTTTCCAAAGATCAAATAACTCTTTGGAAACATATTTCGTACCACTCGCCTCCTCGTGGCCACGCATTCTAAAGGTTTTAAATTCTATCAGCACCGGACGGGGATTCTGACGGACACTTTTGGCAATGACATCAACCTTAGAGAAAACCTCCAAAACATTATTGCCTTCAATTATATGTGATTCCATACCATAACCCACACCACGATCGGCAAGTGATTTACAATTATATTGTTCACTTGTTGGGGTTGAAAGCCCGTATCCATTATTTTCAATGCAAAATAATACAGGGAGATTCCAAACGGAGGCCACATTTAGTGCTTCATGAAAATCACCTTCACTTGTACCTCCATCTCCAGAAAATACTGCTGTAAGTTTAGATTCATTTTTCAAGACATGAGAGAGTGCTATTCCGTCAGCAACTCCTAGCTGAGGACCTAAATGAGATATCATTCCTATGATTTTATAGTCTTGGGTTCCAAAGTGAAAGGAGCGATCGCGTCCCGTGGTAAAGCCATTAGACTTTCCTTGCCACTGTGAAAACAAACGATATAATGGTATTTTTCGGGTGGTAAAAACGCCTAGGTTACGATGCATTGGTAATATATACTCATCGGCTTGTAAAGCCATTGTGACCCCTACAGAAATAGCTTCTTGACCTATGCCTGAAAACCATTTAGAGATTTTACCTTGTCGAAGTAGAATCAACATTTTTTTTTCAATAAGCCTAGATTTAAGCATATTAAAATACAATGATTTTCTAGTATCTAGATTAACCTCAATAGAGGTATATTGGAAAATAGGTTTCAAATGTCTTAAGTTTGTCTTTCAAAAATAAGAAAATAATAGTTAGAAAAGTTTAACTTAAAAAATGTCTTTTATAAATCTTTTGATTTGCTATATTTGTTTGTAACATGATTAATAAAAAGCTATGAATAAAATTCCGAGTGTTAATCTTTTAGATTTTTTATCAGAGAACCCAAAGGACAAACAAAAGTTCGTTGATCTCATTGGCCAGGCTTATGAAACTATTGGTTTTGTAGCTCTAAAAGGTCATTTTTTAGACGATTCTCTAGTGGACTCTCTTTATTGTGAAGTGAAAAAATTTTTTGACTTAACTACTAAACAGAAACAAAACTATGAAGTCCCTGGAATTGGAGGGCAACGAGGTTATGTGTCATTTGGAAAGGAAAGTGCTAAAGGAAAAAAAGAAGGGGATTTAAAAGAATACTGGCATTTTGGACAATTCGTACAAAACAATCCAGAATTAGAAAAAGAATATCATAAAAATATTGAAGTTTTAGAACTACCTGAATTCAATAAGGTTGGGAAAGAGACGTACAGAATGCTTGAAAAAACAGCTAAATATGTACTAAGAGCATTGGCTATCTATTTACAATTAGATGAATATTATTTCGATAACTACATCCATAATGGGAATAGTATTCTAAGACCCATTCACTATCCACCAATTAAAGAAGCACCAAAAAATGCCGAACGAGCTGCGGCACATGGCGATATTAATCTCATTACATTACTAATGGGAGCTCAAGGAAAAGGCTTGCAAGTACAAAACCATGAAGGCAAATGGGTTGATGCAATTGCAGAACCTGATGAACTTATGATTAACGTGGGAGATATGCTGTCCAGACACACTAACAATAAATTAAAATCAACAATCCACCGCGTAGTAAATCCCCCACCAGAAAAATGGGGAACTTCACGTTATTCAATTCCATTTTTCATGCACCCTATTAGCGATATGAATTTAAATGTATTAGAGAACTGCATGGATGCTGAAAACCCAAAACAATTTGAAGACATTACAGCTGGCGACTATTTAAACCAACGAATCAAAGAACTTGGACTAAATAAAAAATAATGGATTTAAAAGATCAATTAAAAAATCTATTTCCTAATCACACCGAAAGTACTGCACACACTTTAGAAAAAAAGCAAACTACTATTTGGATGCAAGACGCTCCCATTATTTGTAAATATGAAAAACGAAAAGGAAAACCAATCACTATTATTGAGGGCTATGCGGGAGCTGATGACGATTTTAAATCACTAGCTAAAGACCTGAAGAAAAAATTTAGTGTTGGAGGAAGTTTTAAAAATGACATCATTATAATACAGGGAGATTACCGTGATAAAATTATGAGCTTCCTAAAAGAACTTGGCTTTAACGTAAAACGAGTTGGTGGTTAAAATAAAACAAATAAAATGTCTATAAAAAACTCCGAACTTATACTTAACTCTGACGGTAGTATTTACCATCTTCATCTCAGACCTTTAGACATTTCTGATACGATTATTTTTGTGGGAGACCAAGACCGGGTTAGCGAAGTTACAAAGTACTTTGATACCATTGATTTTGAAACTCAAAGTCGAGAATTCAAAACACAAACAGGAACCTACAAAGGAAAACGGCTGTCTGTGATTTCAACAGGAATAGGGTCTGATAATATTGATATCGTTCTCAACGAATTAGATGCTTTGGTAAATATTGATTTCAAAACCAGAGAAATTAAAAACACTAAAACTAGTTTGTCTATTGTTCGTATTGGTACTTCAGGAGCGCTGCAACCAGACATCGCTATTGATAGTTTTGTGTTAAGTAGTTATGGAATGGATATCAATGGAATGCTTCAGTCCTACAACATTGAAAGCATAAAAAATAATATGATCGAACAAGCCTTTGTCAAGCACACAAAGTGGAGTCCAAAAAAACCGTATCCCGTAATCGTTAGTAATTCAAAAAGTCTAGAAACCCATCTTAGCAGTAATGAAACCTTTAAAGGAATGACTGCCACTTGTGGTGGGTTTTATGGGCCACAAGGCCGTGTATTGCGCTTAGAATTGCAGGACGACAGTCTAAACAATAAAATGGATAGTTTTGATTTCAAAGGATTGAAGGTGACTAATTTTGAAATGGAAACCTCTGCCATCTATGGATTGTCTAAATTATTGGGGCACGAGGCGTGTTCTATTAATGCTATTTTAGCAAATAGAGCTTTGGGTACATTTAGCAAAAACCCTCAAGAGACAATCGATAAATTAATAGTATATACCTTGAATAAACTTATTTCTTAAATGAAAAATGTTCGGATTGGCGGTGTTCCAGAACACTTTAATTACTCTTGGTACTTAGCGTTAAAACAAGGGCACTTCAAACAAAAAAATATTGAAGTTAGATGGAAGGATTATTTTGGTGGTACGGGTCAAATGACTAAAGCACTCCGTGAGAATGAGATTGATATGGCAGTGATTCTTACAGAAGGAATTATCAAAGACATCACAGAAGGAAGCCCTTGTAAAATTATCCAGGTTTTTGTAGAATCCCCTTTAATTTGGGGCATCCACGTCGCTCAAGACTCTCGTTTTAAAGATCTTAACAGCCTTAAAGGACAACGAGCCGCTATTAGTAGGTATGGATCTGGCTCCCATTTAATGGCCTATTTAAATGCAATGAAACTAAAATGGAACAAAGCTTCTAATTTAGAATTTAAAGTAGTTAAAGACCTTAACGGTGCCGTTAAATCATTAAGTAATAAAGAAGCCGATTACTTCATGTGGGAGAAATTTACTACCAAACCCTTAGTAGACCAAAAAATATTTAGACGCTTAGGAGACTGTCCAACCCCTTGGCCTTGTTTTGTAATTGCAGTGCGTGACGAATTTATTATTAATGAAAAAGAAACGCTTCGAAGCGTTCTAAATACGATTAACAAAATCACAACAAGTTTCAAAGAGATTCCAGAAATAGATCGTATTATTTCAGAGCGATACCAACAAAAAAATGAAGATGTCAAAGTATGGCTTGAGTTAACGGAATGGTCACAAAAAAACATAGACCCTGCTACAGTCGAGGCTGTTCAAGACCAGCTACTTCAGCTAAATATTATTTCTGAAAAATGGACTTATAATCAATTGGTAACCACTCTTTAAAATGATCCCCACTTAATTTCTGACTTTCCTTTAATCGACAATAATGCATTCGTTTTACTGAAATGCTTATTTCCAAACCAATAACCACGATTTGCACTCATAGGAGACGGATGCCCACTTTCTAAAACAAAGTGTTTACATGTATCTATTAGCTTCTTTTTATTTTTGGCGAAACTACCCCACAACAGAAAAATAAGATCTGTTTTCTGTTCGGAAAGAATTTTAATCACAGAGTCTGTAAAGTCTTCCCATCCTTGATTTTGATGACTACCCGCTTCTTTTGAACGGACGCTTAAGGTGGCATTTAGAAGAAAAACGCCTTGATGAGCCCATTCAGTTAAATCACCACTTTTAGGGTAAGAGAGCTTCATATCTACTTCTAATTCCTTAAAAATATTTCTCAAAGACGGTGGGTGCCCCATCCCTTCATTTACAGAAAAACACAAACCGTTTGCTTGGCCTTCACTGTGATATGGGTCCTGACCAATAATTACTACTCTAACCGCTTCAAATGAACAGCAACTGAATGCATTAAAAAGTTGATCAATCGGTGGGTAACAACTCTGCTCAGAATACTCCGACTGAACAAATGTACTGAGCGCTTTGAAATAGGGCTTATCACATTCCGATTTTAGATGGGAGAGCCAGGTTCCTTGTAACTGTAACATATTAATTTAAATCACTTAACACTTAAGTCTTAGACATCAAATTTAAACTATATATTTTAAACATTAATACTTACATTTGTAGAGGCTTATGTCCAAACGCAATGATTAATATTTCCAAGAAAACTTTACAAGATTTAGAATTTGAATCTGTTATTATACAGGTAGCATCTCACAACGTCACATCCCTAGGGAAAACAGCGATTCTCGAAACAATTCCATTCTCAAAAAGAACCAATGTGGTTGAAGCCCTTCAACTTACTAATGAATTTGTAGCGTCCTTTGAAAATGAAAATCGGATCCCTAACCACGGATTTGATGCGATTACTAAAGAATTGAAATTAATTAAAATTGAAAATAATTACTTAGAAATCGACGGATTTCGAAAAATTTTAAGCATATGCATAACCACAAATGTGCTCTTAAAATTCTTTAAGAAATTTCATGAATATTACCCATTGCTACACGGACATTCTTCTCAGATAGAAACCAACACAAGTATTTCTGACGCCATCAATAGTGTTGTTGATAAATATGGTGAAATTAGAAATAATGCTTCTGACCTACTCTATACTCTGAGAAAATCAATTCAATCAGTACGAACAAAAGTAAACACAAGTTTCAACTCTGCTCTAAGTATGTATAACAGTGCAGACTACCTAGACGATATTCGTGAAACAGTCATGGAAAATCGTCGTGTTTTAGCTGTTAAAGCCATGTACAGACGTAAAGTAAAAGGTAGCATCATGGGTGCTAGCAAAACAGGGAGTATTGTTTACATAGAACCTGACACAACACAGCAACACCAACGTGATCTAAATAATTTAGAATTTGAAGAAACTGAAGAGGTTAAGCGTATTTTACTTGAACTTACTAGCTTTATCAGTGGCTTCTCCCCGCTTTTAGAGTCCTATCAATTATTTTTGACGAAATTGGATATCGTTTATGCCAAAGCTAAATACGCGAAGTCTATTAATGCTATTTCTCCAGAAATTACAGAACATCAAGAAATTGATCTTGTAAATGCTTACCACCCCCTCTTGTTGGTTGCTAATAAAAATGAAGGGATTACTACCTTTCCACAAACCATCAGCATGACTACCGAAAGTCGGATCATAGTCATATCAGGCCCTAATGCTGGTGGAAAAAGCATTACTCTTAAAACTGTGGGACTCTTACAGCTAATGGTGCAATCTGGAATGCTTATCCCTGTTCATGAACGTTCAAAACTCTGTTTGTTTGAGTCTATTCTGAGTGATATTGGAGATAATCAGTCCATTGAAAATCATTTGAGTACCTATAGTTACCGCCTAAAACAAATGAATCATTTTTTAAAGAAATGCAACAAGCATACGCTCTTTTTAATTGATGAATTTGGAACAGGAAGTGATCCCGAATTGGGAGGCGCCTTAGCAGAAACTTTTCTTGAAGTCTTTTATGAACGTAAAGCGTTTGGGATTATCACAACGCATTACAGTAATTTAAAATTACTAGCCAACGAAATGCCGCATATTCAGAATGCAAATATGTTATTTGATGAAAAAACCTTACTTCCGTTATATAAGTTAGTCATTGGACAAGCAGGAAGCTCATTTACATTTGAAGTTGCTCAAAAGAATGGAATTCCTTTTAGTTTGATTAATCGCTCTAAAAAAAAGATTGAACGTGGTAAAATCAGGTTTGATAAAACCATTGCAAAACTTCAGAAAGAACGTTCAAAACTTGAAAAAACAGAACGTGCACTTAAGCAAAATGAAATTAAGAAGAGTTTAGAAGCCGATAAACTAGAAACTACTAATGCCAAGGCTAAGAAAAAGCTACAAAGCTATCAGGAGCTTTTTGATAGCAACCAACGTTTAGTTTACTTAGGGCAAAAAATAAGTGACTTAGGGGAGAGCTTTCTAGAAAACAATCGCAAAAGGGAATTAATGAACGAGCTTTTTAAACTAGTACAAGTTGAAAATTCAAAACGTCAAAAAGTCAGTCTCAAACAAAAAAGAACGATTAAGGCTAAAGAAATAATACTCAAAAAAGAAGTAGAGCAAAAGATCGAAGTTATTCGCAAACAAAAAAAGAAGCAAAAGGAAATAGCTGCGCTTGTACCTCCAAAACCAAAACAGGTTCTTGTTATTGGAGACTCGGTGCGTTTGGAAGACGGCCGTGCGGTAGGAACCTTAGATAAACTCGAAAAAAACAAAGCGGTTGTCAATTATGGGCTTTTCACGACTACGGTAAGCGTGGACCGACTGGAGTACGTAAAAACTAAAAAGTAATGGATCATATCATTTTTTTTGACGGAGTTTGTAACCTATGTAATAACAGTGTTAATAAGCTTATAAAAATGGACGTAAAAAAAGTGTTTAAGTTCGCCTCCCTACAGAGTGAATTTGCAAGGTCTTTTATTCCTGATCATCTCATAAACCATAAAGATTTTGATACTATTTTATTTTATAAGAATGGCCAATTCTACGATCGAAGCAACGCAGTACTGAACATTTGCAAAGCCTTAGGGGGTAGATTTAACGTATTTTTAATTGGATATATTATACCTCGTTTTATGCGTGATACCCTGTATCGTTTAGTGGCTAAAAATCGCTATAAATGGTTTGGCAAAAAAGACCAATGCGTGGTCCCTACAGACGATTTAAAAGAGCGGTTTTTGGATTAAGCTGATGTTATTATCTTTTTCAAACACAGTTTTATAATGTTCCACCGTTGGAAATGGATCATAATAGCTGTGGAGAATCTCTTTCCATTTTAAATACGCTTTGGACTTTCTAAATCCTATCTAATGGCTATCTAAATCTTTCCAATTAAGCAATAAAATATATTTATTAGTGGTCTTAATACATTTTTTTAAAGTGTGTCCTTCATATCACTTTATCGAACTAATGTATTGACTAGTAATTATAATTTAGCTTCAAAAGAGGCTTCTAAACCTGTTTTAAGTTTTAAAATGGCTACTTCAGTTATTGAATCTTTTTTAGGAATATTTCTGAAGTCCATATTTTCTATTTAACCTCATCTAAATGGTCATCCCATTCTTTTGATTTTGGGTTGTGAAGCTTACCTTCTAGTTTTGCGATAATCATGGAAACAGTGGCATCTCCTGTAACATTTACCATGGTACGACACATATCCAAAGGACGATCTACTGCAAAAATTAGGGCCAGGCCAATAGCTAATTTATCCGCAGGAAACCCTACAGACTCGAGAACGATCACTAACATAACCATCCCTGCTCCAGGTACTGCTGCACTTCCTATAGAAGCTAAAAGAGCCGTGAGAACTATCATTAATTGATCAGAAAAGGTCAGGTCAAAATCTAAAGCCTGAGCTATAAATACAGCAGCCACAGCTTGATATAAACTGGTACCATCCATGTTAATGGTTGCGCCTACAGGCAACACAAAACTAGAGACTTCTTTGTCAACTCCTAAGTGCTCTTCTACGCGCTCCATAGTGACTGGCAAGGTTGCTGCACTACTACTGGTTGAAAATGCTAATAACTGAGCAGGACTAATTTGTTTTAAAAACCAAAATGGGGTTCTTTTGGCAATCACAGACACCATTGTCAGATAAAAACAAACCATTATCAGCAATCCACTAACCACTACCCCTGAGTAAAATAAAAGAGCGTATAATAGCTCGGGGTCACCTGAAGATACAACCACATTAGCTAGTAACGCAAATACAGCGAAAGGGGCTGTTAACATGATAAGGTCTACCATTTTTAACACTACATCATTTAAAGAATCAAAAAAATCTTTTAATGGTTTCGCACTTTTTCCTCCAACCAACAAAAGAGAAATACCTAAAAACATCGCTAAGAAGATTACTTGTAGCATGAGTTTATTGTTACTCAAAGCTGAGAAAGCGTTGTCAGGAACCATATCCACTAGAAAATCTAAAGGATGTCCAGCTTGCTGACGACTTGCTTCTGCAATTTTACCTTTTACTCCACTATTTCCCGCATACGTTTCGGTCAATTTTGAAATCGTTTCTTGAGACACCCCATCTCCAGGGTTGAATGTATTTACCAATATTAATCCTATACTTATAGCAATGACTGGAGTAAATACGTAAATGACAATAGTTTTAAGCCCAATAGATGCAAATTTTGAAATGTCTTTTAAGTCTGAAATACCTTTAATCAAAGACGCTAAAATCAAAGGGACAGCTATTAATTTTAGTAATTTTACAAAGATAGTCCCTATTGGTTTAATCCAATTCGCTATAAAATCATCACCACCTTGGACTTCAAGCATGATAAAACCAAAGGTCACACCTAACAGCATGCCTATTAATATTTTCCAGTGTAGGGCAATTGATTTCATGAAAATATCTGTTTATTTGTTTTTAAACTTTACTTAATCTGTTTAAGAGAAGGAAATCGGCAATAACTAAGGCTGCCATGGCCTCCACAATTGGAACGGCTCTTGGCACTACACACGGATCGTGGCGTCCTTTACCATGCATTTTAACTTTATTGCCTTCGTTATCAATAGTATCTTGGACTTTCATAATTGTAGCAACTGGCTTAAAAGCTACATCAAAATAGATATCCATTCCATTACTAATTCCACCTTGAATACCTCCAGATAAATTTGTTTTTGTGGAGCCATCCGCATTAAATGAGTCGTTGTGCTGACTCCCTTTTATCCTAGTTCCTGAAAACCCACTTCCGTATTGAAATCCTTTAACAGCATTAATTGACAGCATTGCTTTTCCTAACTGGGCATGTAGGCGATCAAAAACAGGCTCCCCTAATCCAACAGGGACATTTTTAATAACACAAGAAATGACACCTCCTATTGTATCACCTTCTTTTCGAATGGCTTTAATTTTAGATATCATTTGTGCAGCCACTTCTGAATCTGGACAACGAACATCATTTGTTTCAGCATTAGCTAAATTTAACGCATTGTAAGATTTATTAAGTTCTATTTCCCCAACTGCAGATGTGTAAGCATTTATTTCGATTGTTTTAAGAAATTGCTTAGCCAAGGCTCCTGCCACCACTCGACAAGCTGTTTCACGTGCAGAGCTACGCCCGCCCCCACGATAATCGCGTTGGCCATATTTTTCAGAATAGGTGTAATCGGCATGGCTAGGACGAAAAACATCCTTTATGTGCGTATAATCTTTGGATTTTTGATTGGCATTTTCAATAATAAAACCAATAGGTGTTCCTGTGGTAGTACCTTCAAAAATTCCAGATAAAAAATTAACAGCATCGGGCTCTTTACGTTGTGTTACAATTTTAGACTGACCTGGCTTACGACGATTCATCTCCAATTGAATGGCATCTAAATCAACTTTAATTCCTGCCGGACAACCATCAATAACACCCCCAATAGCAATACCATGGGACTCCCCAAATGTAGTGAGTTTAAAAATTGAACCAAATGAATTTCCCGCCATATATTTTTCCTTAATATTTTAAATGTAAAAGTAATCGTATTATTATAAAAATAAAAATTAGAGCCTTACTTAGTACATATTCTCAATACAAATTAAATTGATATACAATTCTTAAGCGCTTCATCATAAATAGCTTCATAAAAGGGAACTATTTTGTGAATATCAAATTTTGTAGATGCTTGTTGAGCCGCCTTTTTAAATTTATTAAGTACAGCCTCATCTTTTATGATTTTTATAGCGTTCTTTGCCATATCATCTAAAGCACCAACCGGACTTAAAAACCCGGAGACTCCTTCAATATTGACTTCTGGAATACCTCCAGAATTGCTTGAAATGACCGGTACTGCTGAAGCCATGGCCTCTAATGCAGCTAAACCAAAACTTTCTGTTTTTGATGGAAGCAGAAATAGGTCACTAAAACATAAGATTTTATCTACTTCGCTACTATTTCCTAAAAACACTACTTTATGTTGAATACCATAGGATTTACACAACTGCTCAGCTTGTTTACGTTCGGGGCCCTCACCAACCATCATTAACTTTGACGGTACTTCTTTTTGAACTCTATAGAAGACCTCAATCACATCAGAAATCCGTTTGACTGGTCTAAAATTACTAACATGAGTTATTACTCTTTCATTAGGGAGAGCTAATAAATCACGGTCACAGTCCTTAAAATTATTTTTATATTTATCTATATCAATAAAATTCGGAATTACTTTTATGTCTTTATGAGTATTAAATAATCGCTGGGTATCTTCTTTTAGACTTTGAGAAACAGAGGTTACAGCATCAGATTTATTAATACTAAACGTGACTGCTGTTTTATAAAATGGATGACTTCCAACTAATGTAATATCGGTTCCATGCAAGGTAGTTACAATAGGAATTTTAATCCCTTCTTCATTAAGCATCTTCTTGGCCATATAGGCGGCGTAGGCATGTGGGATAGCATAATGAACATGCAAGACATCAATCTTGTGTGCTTTGACCATGTCAACTAGTTTACTCGACAAGGCTAATTCGTAAGGTTGGTAATGAAAAAGAGGGTAGGTAGGCACATTTACTTCATGGAAATGGACGTTGGAATTTAACAACTCCAGCCTTACTGGTTGCGTGTAGGTAATAAAATGGACTTGATGCCCCTTTCGGGACAACTCTAAGCCTAATTCTGTTGCCAGAACACCACTCCCTCCAAAAGTTGGGTAACATACTATTCCTATATTCATTTTATTCAATAATTGATTCGTAGATTAAACGTTGAATTTCAGTTCTGATATTCTCTTTTAAGAGTCTGTTGGCATCAGAATTCGGAAAAGTTCGGTTGGCTAGAAATACATAAACTATTTCCTTATCAGGGTCTGCCCAAGCATAGGTTCCTGTAAACCCTGAATGCCCAAAACTCTGCATTGATAAACAGCCACACGTGGGACCTTTATCCCCTAATTGAGGTTTATCAAACCCTATACCACGACGGTTATTTTGATTACAATAATGACAGGTATTAAACCTTTTAAATGTCTTCGAAGAGAAATAGCGTTTGTTCCCATACTTTCCCTTTTGAAGAAATAATTGCATCAACTTGGCTACATCATTTGCATTACTAAATAGTCCTGCATGACCGCCTACTCCTCCTTGCATTGCGGCTCCCATATCATGAACATAGCCTTGTACTTTGTCATACCTAAAATAATTATCAATTTCTGTTGGAATGAGCTGATGAATCTTAAATTTATCTAAAGGTTTATAAGTTGATAAATTAGTGCCTAAGGTATTATAGAAATGCTGTTGAATCAATTCATCAAGGGGTTGATTATATTGATTTTCAATAACTGTCTTTAGTATATAAAAAGGTAAATCGCTGTAACGGTATTTCTTTTTATCCAAAAGATCAGATTCAATTATTTTAGATTGAATACTATCTTTGAAATCTTTTCTAAGAAATAGGTCGTCATTAACTTGAATTGAGAATTCTTCAGACTTTTTAGCTCTATAAAACTTTGGGTTTGGCTTTTGGGTAATCGAATCAAGTGTAGATACATAAAAAGGAATCCACGGCTTTATCTGAGCAAAATGGGATAACATTTCCTGAACTGTAATGGATTTTTTATTGCTTTCCCTGTAAGCAGGTAATAACTCTCCTAAAGTAGATTCTAATTTTATCACTCCTTTATCTACAAGTTCTATAAGTAAAGGAAGTGTAGCTAAAATTTTAGTGAGGGAGGCGAGGTCATATAAGTCATCGAATTTAACTTTGTTAGTTTTGTTATATGTGTGGTGACCGAAATATTTTTCGTAAACTACTTTTCCTTTTCGAGCTACTAAAAGCTGAATTCCTGGGGTCATTTGTTCATTAATAGCATAAGTAGCAACAGAATCAATTTTATTCAAACTTGCTGAATTCATATCAACTGATTCAGGAAAGCCATAAGAAAGGCGATCAATGGCTTTAGTTGATATTCCGTGACCTGCCGAAAAAAAAGCACCAACACTAACAGGGAGGATTCCTCTTGCAGGAAGTCCACCAAAAATAATTTGAGCAGCTGTTTCCTGTGCAATATTACTGTTTTGGTAGGCCATCACAACACTTTCAATATTTGAAAAAGAAGTAATATCATTTAAGGCATATGGCTTAGTGAAAGCTGTTAAAATGACTGTATTGTTTCGTGCAATTTCATTTAGCCAGACGAGCTCTTTTTTTGAAAACTGATATGGCTTCCAAGGGTTAGAATTGGAAGTATGTAATCCTATAATGACAGTATTGTACTGATTTAATTTAAACACTAATGTATCCAAATCATTAGCACTTACCATATCAACTTGGGTATATTTTTTAAGTGTTTTTACAAATGGAGATGCATCTGCAGTTCCCATATTCACATAAGCAATCTTACAAAGATCTAAATTCTTTAAAGGGAGTAAGTTATTTTTATTTTGGACTAGAGTAATGGCGTTCTCCATTAAACTTTGGTAGAGAACGTTATCTTTTTGACGATTTAAATCTGCTAGTAAATTATTTGAAGCTGTTGGTTTGTAATTAGCAAGCCCAACCTTATATTTTGCATCTAATATTTTTTTTACAGATCGTGCTAAACGTTTTTTAGAAATAACTCCAGATTTAACAGCCTTTAGCAAGGTACTAATTCCTTGACTTACATCAAGGGACATTAACATTACATCGTTACCTGCTAAAAAAGCCTGTAAATCAACCTCGCCAGGGTCACTAAAATTTGAGACCCCTTTCATGTCTAGAGCATCAGTGAAAATTAAACCATCAAAACCTAGCTTTTTTTGTAGTAGATCAGTGACTATCGGATATGATAAAGAAGACGGGTAATTTAAACGATCATCAAGACTAGGCACATTAAGATGTGCAACCATAACACTTGAAAGTCCTTTAGAAAATAAGCTCTTATATGGATACAGCTCCAATGAATCAATTCGTGCATTTGAAAAACTAATGGTAGGTAAAGTTTTATGAGAATCAGAGTCCGTATCACCATGCCCTGGAAAATGTTTAGCATTAGCCATTACTCCCGAACTTTGCATCCCTTCCATAAACGCCAAAGAGTGACTAGCAACAACTTCCTTTTGTTCACCAAAAGAACGGACTCCAATGATAGGGTTTTTAGGGTTAGTATTAATGTCAACAACTGGTGCAAAATTAAAATGAACACCTATTCGTTTACAATGGTCTCCAATATGCTTGCCAGTCTGACGAATTAAATCTAAATCTTTTATGGCTCCCAGTGTCATGTTCCATGGAAATGCATAGGTAGAATCCAAACGCATGTTCAACCCCCACTCTGCATCCATTCCTATTAATAAAGGAACTTTAGAGGCAGCTTGTAATTTATTGTTCAAAAGTACTTGACGCACAGGGCCTCCTTGAGAATATATGAGACCTCCGATATGGTTTTTTTTAATTTGATTTAAAATGGATTTCATAGTAGTATCATCTTGATTTGAAAATACCTGAACCATGTATAATTGTCCTATTTTCTCTTTAAGACTGAGAGAACTATAAGTGCTGTCCACCCATGCTTTTTGCAAATCTTTTGATGAAGCATCTAATTGAGAAACCGAAACTTGGGCTACCAATGAAAATGAATAAATTATAAAAAGTAAGATTAATGAATTACGCATATAAACAAGAAAAAATTAAATCTTAGACTAAAATACTTATTAAAATAGATAAATTATATTATTTAATATCTATTTAATGATTGAAAAGCAATTAGATAAATACACTACACGAATCTACTGTGCCAACTTTCAGAAGCTGGCACCTCCCAAAATTGTTTGTATTCTCCTACTGAGTTAACTAAATTATTAAATACTATTGTTTTTTTAGAAACAGCTTTGTCTTTTGCCATCTTTTTAAAATCTGTTAGTGTTTTGTAGGCAACATAGTCCCCTTGCTTGTATGATACATTCATTTTATCCATTAAGTTAACAGAATATAAAATCTCAAGTTCCTGAATAAACTTTACAGAAGCATCAATAGAACACCCTGTTACAGATTGTTTGTCTTGATCTAAAGCTATTATTATAAAGCGCTTATATTTTATTTCAAAACCAGCTTCCAAATTAAGTCCATGTGCAACCCAATTATTTAAAAAAACAATTAATTTGTCAGAAATATCTACTAACTCATCCTTAGTAAAAGATCGATTAGATTGGTAAATCCAAACACGAGAATTTTCAGCAAGAGAATCAAAATCAACTAACATCTATTATATTTTCTATTATAAATCACTTGCATTAGCTATAAGTTCAGCTACGTCCATAACTTCAATTTGACCTTCAGCTTTGTTCTTAACTCCATCAGTCATCATGGTGTTACAAAATGGACAACCAGCTGCGATTATTTCAGGCTTTACTTCCATAGCTTGTTCAGTTCGTTCAATGTTAATTTCCTTTTGTCCAACTTCAGCATCCTTAAACATTTGAGCTCCCCCAGCTCCACAACAAAGGCCTTTTTTACGACAATTTTTCATTTCGACTAGCTCAACATCTAACTTTTTAATCAGATCTCGTGGAGCTTCATAAACATCATTCGCACGACCTAAAAAACAAGGATCATGGAATGTAATACGTTTTCCCTTAAACTTTCCGCCTTCGATTGTTAAACGACCCTCATCCAGCAAGGACTTAAGAAATTGAGTGTGATGCATCACTTTGTAGTTTCCACCTAATGAAGGGTATTCATTCTTGAGTGTATTGAAACAGTGGGGACATGCTGTTACAATTTTTTTAACATCATATGTACTTAGGACTTCTATATTGGTAACTGCTTGCATCTGAAATAAAAATTCATTTCCAGAGCGTTTTGCAGGATCTCCTGTACAACTTTCTTCAGTTCCTAAAACAGCAAAATCAACCTTTGCTTTGTTAAGTAGTCTTACAAAGGCTTTAGTTATTTTTCTTGCACGGTCGTCAAAGCTTCCAGCACAACCTACCCAAAATAAAATCTCAGGTTGTTTACCAGCAGCCTTAAATTCAGCCATTGTTGGTACTTTTAGTACATCACCCATATTCTAATAATTAATCATTCTGACCATCATCAAAAACTTCAATAGTTACTTCTTTCTCAACTAAATCAGTAAATTTACCTTTGTAACGAGTTGCTTTAACTAAATGGTTATCAATCCAGTGGTAATTTCCGCCTCTAGGCTTACCCATTAAAAGACTATGGTAATTAAATCCATGTTGTTTTAGCCAACCTTCTGTAACAGCTCTGTGGGTTTCTGTTCGTGAAGTAAAGAAACAAATCATATGACCCTCTTTAAACCAGCGATTACAAGTTTCAAGAGCATCAACAAAAGGTAAACATGTACCCATTCGTTCTGGTTCCTCGTTTGGAACATCTTCGGTAATCGTCCCGTCTATATCAATTAAATAGTTTTTAACTCCCCCTGGAAGTACTGGGCTTACAAGTTCACCTGCTTCAACTTTTTGGTGTAATAAATTATCTGCTTCTTCTCTTTTCATTATTGTTTATATAAGATATATTATTAGTTTTTCCAATTTAACCGATCCATTTGGCTGTATGGCCAGGGCGCGCCATTATTTTCAATATTAGACATCATGTTGTTAAGTTCCATTGGAGCCGCACTTTGTTCCATCACTAAATAACGCCGCATTTCAAGTATAATTGAAAGTGGGTCAATACTTATTGGGCAAGCTTCTACACAGGCGTTGCAGCTAGTACATGCCCATATTTCTTCATTAGTAATGTAGTCGCCTAATAGTTGTATTCCATCAAGTTTAAACTCACCATTGTTAGAGTCTATATTATTTCCTACTTCAACTAGACGATCACGAGTATCCATCATGATTTTTCTTGGGGACAGCTTTTTACCCGTTTGATTAGCAGGACATTCACTAGTACAACGACCGCATTCAGTACAAGTATATGCGTTTAAAAGCTGAACCCAATTTAAATCTAATACATCACTAGCTCCAAATTTATCTGGGGCTAGTGTATCAGTTGAATCACTTGCATACGGATCTGCTTCAGGATCCATCATTAACTTGACTTCGTTAGTGATTGACTCAATATTATTTAAAAATCCTTTGGGTTTAACACTTCCAAAATATGTATTCGGAAATGCTAACAAAATATGTAAATGTTTGGAATAATATAAATAATTAAGAAAAATTATAATTCCTACTATGTGCATCCACCACGCTATACGTTCAATTAAGTTAACATTCAATCCTTCAAAAATTGGAGCAAAAAATTGACTTATAATATTTCCATTATTAGATGATTGAAACTCTACATCGGTAGCATTCATTATGATAAAAAGTGCCATTAATACAATTTCAAAATAAAGAATTAGATTTCCATCCAATTTAGGCCACCCATTCAATTCAGAACTCATAAATCGCTTAATGTTAACTGTATTTCTTCGAAACCAAAAAATGACAACTGAAATAAAAACTAAAAAAGCCAGAACTTCAAAAGTTCCGATCAAAACTCCATAAATAGGTCCAATATTAGAAAAAATACGATGAGTTCCAAGAAAACCATCAATGACAATTTCTAACACTTCAATATTAATAATGACAAAACCTAAATAGACAACAATATGAAGAAATCCAGAAATTGGACGACGAGTCATTTTCCCTTGCCCTAGTGCAATTTTTGCCATATTAGTCCAGCGTAACTTAGTGTCTCCACTAGTATCTACGTCTTTTCCTAAATAAATATTACGCCTTAGTTTGCGAATATTTCTAGCAAAGAAACCAAGTCCTGAGAAGAATATAATAGCAAAAATAATATTAGGCAATAAACTCATTTAATTAATCTTCTGTAGTTTTTACTTTTTTACCATCAACATCGTACTGTTGCGCTTTTTTTCCAAATAATGAAAAATGTACATAACGTTTTGGATTTAATTTCATGTCATTCAATAGTTCTTCAAGCTGCTTAGTTGCTCCTTGAAGATTAACGTATAAACGATCATCTTTTATGAATTTTCCGAAAGATCCATCTCCATTCTCAATATTTTTTAATAATAAATCAAAACTAGAAATCGTAGATTTTAAGTCAAGCATAATTAAATCTATATCAGATTCTGAAAGTGATTCACTAACACTTGATAAGTCTTTGGAAATTTTACTGAAATTTAAAATTGTTTCACCTATTGCAGGTTTGTTATCTTCAACCAAAGAATTTAATGATTCTGATGTAGTTTTGAAGGATGATATTGTGGTAGAAAGTTCTGCGATACTCAACTTAATGTTCTCTTTAGATTGAACGTCAAATACTTCATTTAAATTAATTAATAACTGATCAGCACTAACCATCATTTTTTCGATTTTTTCTTGTAGTGGAGTTAAACGTTGATTAACAAGATCGGTTAATCCAGGTTTAACTTTAGATCTCAGTACATCTCCAGACTGAACTAAGGCAGAACTGTCAAAAGAAGGAATTATTGCTATAGCTTTACCACCGATAAGACCCGCTTCATATAGTTGAGCTTCGCTGTTAACAGAGAATGGAAAATCGTCACTTATTAACATAGTCACTCTAAGTAAACCTGAACCGTCTCCTTTAAATTCAATTGATTGTACCTTGCCAATTGTGTGCCCATTTATAGTGACTGCTGCGGACGGAGCTAGACCCTCAACATTTTCATAAATAGCACTTATTTTTTTTGATGAGTCAAAAACATTCTCACCTTTAAGATAATTAAAAATAAAAATGAATAGAAGTATTCCAGAGATTACTAGAACAGCGGTTTTAATTTCCTTAGATAATTTCAATGCAATAGTTTTCACAAATTTAATGATAAAAATGATATAATTAAGACTAATTAGTTGCAGATTTCAAAGCCTCATTTATTGTAATCATTTCTCCGTCACTATAAGCTACAATATAGGCAGTTTTATATCCTTTGGAAATCGCTTTTTTCAACAATTCTAAAGCAATGGAGTATTTAGAGGTATTACCATAAAAATAGCGATAAATAGAGTCTAATTTCTGTCTTGAAATTTGACTTAATCCGTTAAAGTTATAAGATTTGGTTGACAACCTATTAGGACCTGCTGATATTTGTACTTTAAAAATTAATTTAGAACTATTTGGCTGAATTTCAGCAACTGAAATGTTCTTATTTTTCTGTTCAGTCTCTTCAACCAACTTATTCGGTAATGCTTTAGTCTCTAATAGAGGATCAGAGTTTAATTTTGATTTGTAATTCAAAATAGCATCCGAAATACTTTTTGATATACTAATCTTCCCTTTTTGAGAATTAAGATAATCTCCTTCTGATTTATTTGTAATAAAGCCTGTTTCAATTAAAATACTGGGCATATATGTGTTATGTAAGACCCAAAAACCAGCTTGCTTAACTCCTCTATTTTTTCGTTTAAGCTTGTATGTAAAGTTGTCCTGTACGTAGCGTGCCAATAAAATACTTTGATCTAAGTAATCTTCTTGCATTAAAGTTAAGCCAATTAATGATTCAGGTGATTCTGGGTCAAAACCTTCATAATTAGTTTCAAAGTTATCTTCCAAAAAGATTACTTCATTTTCTAACTTAGCAACTCTAAAGTTTGAATCATTCCTGTGAAGCCCTAGAACATATGTTTCAGTTCCGTATGCCTGTGAATTGTGTGCATTACAATGGACAGACACAAACAAATCGGCATCGGCTTTGTTGGCTATTTTTGCTCGTTGCCTAAGTTCAATAAATACATCCTTGTCCCTTGTATAGATCACCTTTATATCTTCAATTTTTTCAAGATTATTACCTATTTTTAAAACGATATCAAGAGCAATGTCTTTCTCTTTGTAACCAAAATCAGTGGGGCGGCCTGGGTCTTTACCTCCATGGCCGGCATCCAAAACAACAATAAAAGGATTTGAGTTTGTTTGTGAAACAGATGTATTGCTGAAAACAAGCATCAGAACGAACAATAATATAATTTGCTTTTGCATGCCAGATATTTTACTTATCAATCGATTGTTCAAAATTAAAAAATCACTAAAAATATGCGTAACTTTGAATTTTAATAATCGGGTCGATTTACTACAAAAATACACTTAAAAGAATTGAAAACAACACTATTTCAACTACTTTTTAATCTACATTTTACAGTGCTTGCCATTGCTCTTGGTAATGCTCAAGCCACCCTAAACCCAACACCATTATCTTCTGACTCGAGTGAGATAATCATAAATCAAACTAAAAATGATTCTATTTTAGGTTATGAAAAAAATGAAACTGAAAATGATTCTATTTTAAATGACAGCATCACAAAACCCAAGAGTTTTCTAGAAGGTATAGTAGACTACAAGTCAAAAGACATCACGTCTATAAATCTGAAAAAAAAGCAAATATACTTATATAACGAAGCTGAAATTCAGTACAAAAATATGGATATTAAAGCCGGAGTCATAATTATTGATTATGGAAAAGATATAGTCTATGCAGGTCGCTTAAAAGACTCTCTAGGCAACTACTCCCAAAACCCTGTTTTTACTCAGGGCAATGATGTAGTAGAACCAGACTCTCTTGCTTTTAATATAAAAACAAAAAAAGCCTTGATTTGGAATTCAAAGACTGAACAACAAGGAGGAAGAATTATTTCTGATTTGACAAAAAAAGAAAACGATTCTGTTTACTTTGTTAAAAGAGCCAAATTCACAACCTCAGAAAACCTTGAAAATCCAGAGTATTATTTCCTATTAAGGAAAGCTAAAATTGTTCCAGGAAAAAAAGTAGTTACCGGACTCACAAACATGTTTATTGCTAATGTTCCTACTCCTATTGGCCTACCATTTGCTTTTTTACCCATGTCTAAAAAAAGAACTTCCGGAGTTATATTTCCAACATTTGGAGAACAAAACAATAGAGGTTATTTTCTTCAAAATGGAGGGTATTATTTTGCTCTAAGTGATTATTTTGATCTTGCTACACTTGGTGATTATTATACAAATGGAAGTTATGGCGCACGAGTAGAAAGCAGCTATGCTGTCCGTTATAAATTTAGAGGTTCATTAAGTTTTCGTTACGAGAACCTAATTAATAGCGAACGTGGTTTCCCTGACTACTCTAGAAGTTCAATATACAATTTAAGGTGGAATCAAAGCCAAGACTCAAAATCAAATCCGAGTTCCCGATTTTCAGCATCTGTAAATCTGGGGTCTAGCACTTATTTTCAAGAGTCTGTAAACCAGCTTAATTCCTCAAATTTTTTAAACAACACACTTTCCTCATCAGTTTCTTACTCAAAGACATTTCAAGGGGAACCTCAAGTTAACATAAGTCTAACGGCTACACACTCACAAAATACAAACACTGAGAGTATAAACATGACTTTACCAACTTTTCAAGGAAGCATAGACCGAATATTTCCTTTTTCTCCAAAAAATGGTAGTAAAAAAGGAGCTCTTCAAAACATTAACTTCCAATATAATGTGCGTGCTGAAAATCGTATTCAGACCACAGATTCTTTGTTTTTTAAGCCAGAGATGTTTGAGGATGCAAAAGCAGGATTTCAACATACTATCCCATTAAGTACTAATTTTAAGATTTTTAAACACTTTAGCATGAGTACTAGTGCGAACTTTAAAGAAAACTGGACTTTCAATACAATCAAAAAAGAGTATGATATAGAAACTCAATCTGTGATTGTAAGCCCTAAAAAAGGGTTTGACTCATATCGCACATACAACTTTAGCACAAGCATAGGAACTACTGTATACGGGATGTTTGATTTTGGTGAAAATAAAAAAATTCAAGCTATTAGACACGTGATGCGCCCCTCAATTAGTTACAACATCAACCCTTCATTTGATAGGTATTACGAAACTTATGAGGTTATAAGTGCAGATGGAACTACCACTAATGAAGTTGACTACAGCCGATTTGAACAGTCATTATTTGGAGCACCTGGAAAATCATTTTCAAGTGGAATAGGTTTGTCACTAAATAATAATTTAGAAGCTAAAATTAAAGATAAAGACAGTACAGCTATCGACCCAAAAAAAATATTTTTATTGAACTCACTAAACTTTTCTACTAATTATAATGTAGCCGGCGACTCACTAAACTGGAGTCCTATAAGAGTTTCTGGCGGAACGCAATTATTTGATAATAAATTAAGTCTAAATTTTGGGGCTACTCTAGACCCTTATGCACTTGACAATAATAATAAAAAAATTGATGTCTTTAATCTTGATAATGGAGGCAGTTTATTCCGATTAACAAGTGCAAATATGACCATGAGTTATAATTTATCTAGTGATAGTTTTGATGAAGAAAATTCAAATGAAGATCAGGCTAAAGAAGAATCTAGAAAAAGTGGAGGCCGAGCAGATGATTTGTTTGGAAAAAACCAAGACTATTCTAACCAATCCTTAAATAATGACAACGAAAAAGAGGTAGTCCCTTCTGCTCTCTATAATTATAAAATCCCATGGAGTTTAAGACTTGCCTATGCAGTAAACTATAATAACACAAGGAGACAAAGTGAAATCTCTTCTCATTCGTTAATGTTTTCAGGAGATATTGAACTCTCGCCCAGATGGAGTGTTGGTGCTTCTTCAGGCTATGACCTGAAAAACAATGGATTCACTTACACTCAACTACGTTTTGAGCGCGATTTGCTCAGTTGGAGAATGAATTTTTCTTGGATTCCATTCAGCAACCGAAGTTCTTGGAATTTCTTCATTGGAATTCGTTCAAGTATGTTTAAAGATATCAAATATGAAAAACGAAGACAGCCAGATAAAAGATTATAAAACTATGAAAAAGATCATCAATACACTCAAAGCACCTCAACCAATAGGACCATACAGTCAAGCCGTACTTGTAGGAGATGTTTTATATACTTCTGGACAAATTTCTTTAAATCCAGAAACAGGTAAATTAGTAAAAGATAGTATTGATATTGAAACTGTACAAGTGATGGAAAATCTTAAAGCTGTATTACAAGCAGCTAATATGACGTTCAAAAACGTTATTAAGTCTACAATATTTATTTCAGATATGAAAAATTTTGGAGCTATAAACAATGTTTATGGAAAGTATTTTGATGATTCAACAGCACCTGCCAGAGAAACAGTTGAGGTCGCTAACTTACCAAAGTTTGTAAACGTAGAAATCAGTATGATTGCTAGTCTTTAATCTTTTATGAGGTTTTGGCAATTTGAACATGGTATTCAACCAAACCTTCGATAGGGCGTCGCTGAAAGTTACCTACAGTAAATCCATATTCTCTAGCTACTTCTTTAATTTCGTCTTGTGTAAAATAGGCTATAGACCCAGCGAAGTGAACAGGAACAGTCTTAATTTCCTCACTGTACTGTAAAATCATATTTTTTACAAAAATACGCATACCTTCCTTGATAACTTTTTGAACATATTCCGATTCTTTATTTAAGATCAAAAACTCTGCAAAAGTGGCTAGGTACGCATTGGGATTAGCTTTTTTATATAAGTTACTTTTAATAACATCGTCACTTACGTTATATCTTGTTTTGAATACTAATTTTAAATCATGCGGCATATGGTCAAAGTAATAATCTCTCAATAGTTGCCTTCCATAATAATTTCCGGATGCATCATCCATCACTGAATACCCTAATGATACTATTTTCTGATCTATGGATTGCCCGTCGTAATATGAGCAGTTAGAACCTGTCCCTAAAATACAGACAACTGCAGGACTATGAGAAACCCCTACTGTAGCATAAACTGCTGCATAAGTATCTTCTTTGACGACCACTTGTGCGTTTATAAAAATTGACTGCAAAACACCTTTAAGCATTTTTACAGGCTTTTCAGTGCCACATCCGGCTCCATAAAAGTAGATGTGTGTTACGTTTAACTTGTTTTCATAGATAATATTATTCGCTTTTATAATATTAAACGCATCGGAGTCTGAAATAATAGCCGGATTCAACCCTTTAGTACGTTGTTTTTCAAAAAGCTGCTTTCCAGTTGATGGATCTATAGCGATCCAGTCACATTTTGTTGAACCACTGTCTATTACAAAAATCATATGAATAAGTTAAAATTTAACACACATTATAAATTAATAGTATATGTTAATTAATTATTTAAATGGCATTAATGTATTGGGCTAAGTCAACCAATTTAGAAGAATAACCGTATTCATTATCATACCATGAAATAACTTTGATAAAATTATCATTTAAAGCCATACTAGCATTAGCATCAAATGTACTTGTTAATGATTCAGATACAAAATCTTGAGACACAACTCCTTCTTCAGTATAACCTAAAACTCCCTTTAATTCATTTTCTGAGGCGTCTTTTATAGCTGCCTTAACTTCTTCAAAAGAAGCTCCATTTTCTAAACGACATGTTAAGTCAACTACCGAAACATCAACTGTAGGTACTCTAAAAGCCATCCCTGTAAGTTTACCGTTAAGCTCTGGAATTACTTTTCCAACAGCTTTTGCTGCGCCTGTGGAAGCAGGGACGATATTATTTAATGACGCACGACCAAGTCGATAGTCTTTACGAGAGGGACCATCAACTGTAAACTGAGTAGCTGTAGCGGCATGTACTGTAGTCATAAGGCCTTCAGCTATTCCAAACTTATCATTTAAAACTTTAGCTATTGGTGCTAAACAATTAGTTGTACAAGATGCATTAGAGACTATTGTATTACTGGCAGTAATTTTATCATGATTAACTCCCATTACAAACATTGGAGCATCAGCAGATGGTGCAGAAATAGCTACTTTTTTTGCCCCAGCAGTAATATGCTTTTGAGCACCTTCAAGAGTAGTAAAAATACCTGTACAATCTAAAACAACATCAGCAGAAACTACATCCCACTTAAGATCTTCTGGATTACGCTCAGCTGAAACCCTAATTTCATTTCCATTTATAACTAAGTTTCCATTAATTATCTCAATAGTTCCCTGGAACTTTCCGTGTACAGAATCATACTTAAGTAAATATGCTAAATGTTCTACGTCTAATAAATCATTAATTCCTACTACTTGTACATCGGGTCTACTAACAGCTACACGAAAAGCTATTCTACCAATTCGACCAAATCCATTAATTCCAATTTTTACTTTTGACATTTTATTATTATTTTAGTTAATTCTTTATAAACTCATTATATCTGATACTCTTAATAACTCCTCATCTATTTTTGATTGTCCCTTAACGGCTTTATCAATGGGATATAACTCAATTTTATTATTTATAGTTCCGACCATGAAATTATTTTTACCCTCCAATAAAGATTCTACAGCTTTAACACCCATTCTTGATGCCAAAACTCTATCAAAACAGGATGGTGCTCCTCCTCGCTGCATATGACCTAAAACAGAAACACGAACATCATAACCTTCAAGATTATCTTCAACGTAGTCTCTTAACTCAAAAACATTTTTTCCAGTCTTGTCTCCTTCAGCAACAACCACTATACTAGACGATTTACCAGTATACTTACTTTTTTCCAAAGATTCTAACAGACGGTCCAAACCTAAATTTTCTTCCGGTACTAAGATCTCTTCAGCACCAGAACCAACACCAGCATTTAAGGCAATATGCCCGACATCACGCCCCATTACTTCAACAAAGAACAAACGCTTATGTGAACTAGCTGTATCTCTGATCTTATCGATGGCATCTACCGCAGTATTTAGTGCAGTATCATAACCAAGTGTAAAGTTAGTACCTACAATATCATTATCAATAGTTCCAGGAATACCTATAATGGGAAAGTTATATTCTTGATTAAAAATCATCCCACCTGTAAAAGTCCCATCACCACCAATTAAAACTAAAGCATCAATATTTTCTTTCACCAATTGTTCATAAGCCTTCTTCCTTCCATCTTTAGTCCTGAATTCTTTTGAACGAGCAGATTTTAAAAAAGTACCTCCTTTATTTATAATATTGTTTACACTTCTTGGGTCTAATCCTATAAAATCTCCATCAATCATCCCTTCATATCCTCTATAAATCCCTACACATTCAACATTGTGATATGCACAAGTTCTTACTGTTGAACGTATTGCTGCATTCATTCCGGGAGAATCGCCTCCAGAAGTTAATACAGCGATTTTTTTAACCTGTTTTTCCATAACTAAAATGGTTTAATTTGTAAAATTAACAAAACTTATGTGTAAAAAATATTCAAACAGTACTAAATTCGTAAACTAACCTAAATTCAAACGTTTTCGTTGATAACTATTTGATTTAAAAACATAAAAATTAATTATTGATAGATTTTTTAGAACGATTGTCATTAAAATTTACAGAATATGTAACACAAAATCAAAAATTAAACTAACTTTTAGGTTTATTGCTTAATTTTATTAGTAAATATTTTTTCTAATAATTCCTTTACATTTTCAAATTCAATATTATATGAGAGTCCTAGTCCTTGAGTATACCCAATTTGCTCTCCAAAATTCTGAATACTATTCTCTTTGTTAAAGAACTTAAGAGATAAAGTACGATCTTCATTTAACAATATCTCAACTTCAAAATCTCCAGCTACTGTGGTTTCACTAACTCCTCCAACTGGAACCCCAACTTTTCCGTTAATCAAAACGTTATCACTAATTTTAGTAGAAACGGTTACACCTAATCGACTGTCAGTTTCATATTCCGGAGTAGTTTCCCCTAAATCTAGATCTATCCCTAGCTGAAGCTTATTGTCATCATCAGCAAAAAGATCATTTAACATACTTGTCACCCCATCTGAAACCAATCCAAAAGCATCTTGAGAATCAAGTGTTAGTTCACTCCTAAATGAACCAGTTGCTAATAATGAAAGAGCCTGAAAATCTTTCCGATCCTTATCTCTTAATCTGTCTGACAACTCACTATTTAGAGTTGAATTAATTCCTGGAAATCTAATGTCGAAATTTAAATCTGGCTTTTCTAATTTTCCAGTTAAATGAACTTGGACTTCTGTTGGAATACTCTGATTAATTGGGTTATCTAATAATGTAGAAGGATTGACACTTATTCCATCGTAGAGTGCCTTTATATTAATATCAGCGCTTAGGGGACTACCATCCCAAGCCATTGTTCCATCTTTAACTACTTTGAATTTTTTTTGAATAATACGGCCAAAAGAAAAATTATAAATTCCGGAAAGCACAATAAAATCCCCAAACATTTGGAATTTACCTTTGGTATTAATTTGAGCCAACATACTTCCATTTCCTCTACCAATTATTGAACTTCCCGTTTGTTTGTCAATTACAATTTCAATTTCTGCATTGTCATTAATATCCATGTTAAATTCCATCTCAAGCCCTTTGACATCATCAAACTCAAAGTTCTGATCAGGTGTTTTAATTGTTTTTTGTTCTGGACTTAAAAAACTTACATAAGAGCTTTCAGATAATATCTCACTATCATTTAGTGGGATTTTGAAAATAGTACCCTGAGATGTTCCTACGTTAGCCTCAATAAACAATTGATCTGTAGGTCCATAAATGTCAATAATTCCATCAACAAAAGCAGTACCATAATAAATAGATTCATCTTGTTCTGTTGTGTTTAACACTAACAAACGATCGGAATCAATATTCAAATCTAATGACCAATTTGAAAAATTATTATGATTTATACTTCCGCTTAAAAAGGCCTCTGATTGGAAATTTATATCTCTCATTGATGCTTTATTAAAAATAAAACTTTGTTTTTTTAGGTCGATTACAGTAGATTCAGCAAAATCATATCCAACATTGAGGTAAGGAATCGCCAAACCACCATTGTTTAAAACTAAACGCCCCTCAATTTGAGGCTTTTCTAGTTGACCAGTAACCGAAACAAAACCTGAAATACCTCCATGAATATTTGTAATTACGTCAGCCCCAAAAGGGTTTAATGGATTTAAAATAAAGTTATTGAAGGAAACATCAATAGCTAGGTTAGGATTATCTCCTGACACATCAAATGATCCTAGGACAGACAAAGTTTCATTTATGCTATCTTTTAGAGATAACTTAACATCATAATCTGTAAGCGATTCATTCCCTTGAATATCAGACTTAAACGAACCCAAATTAAAATCATTAACTTTAAAATTATTTATAATTAAACTAGATTTGGGGAAAAATACACCCTCTGTCTCAGTAATATTTAGATTTCCATTTACTGCCCCCCCTAACTGCAAATTTTTAAGCGAAGGTGTTACTTTTGCTAAATCTACATTTTTAAAGTCTATATCAATAGTCTGGTTTTCAGAATCAAAAATAACCGCATTTAATAAAATCTCTTCACCATCACTAGCCATATCTATGTTGTCAACTAAGACTTCTATAAAAGATTTGTCAAATCTAATCTTGTTTTGAGAGTTCTGAGAATTATTAACAAGCCATGTAGTACCATTAAAATTAATCGTCGATTTCTTAATTCCAACAACGGACTTATTAGACTCGTCAATGGTGTAGTATAAATTTAAATCAAATAAATCTTTAGAACTCTCCCCGCCATTAAATTCAGTTTTTACATACAATGTATCATTAAGTGTAACATTAATTAAATTAAATTTAGAAATATTATAATATTTTGTAGCAAGACTATCTGCTTCAACATATGAATTAAACAATGGATTGTTATTTATGAGCTGAACATTGATTCCATTAGCAAAAAAATTATCCATTTTGATATTAGGAGACTTGAATGTAAGTTTAAAATTTTCAGGATTACTCTCTACTCTTCCTTTTAATATTGTATTTGGACCCAATTTTAAATCAGGATAAAAAAGTTCTACAATTTTGTTATAAATTTTAAAGTTAAAATTTAAGTATTGATTTTTAACTACTTTAAAAGGATTTATTTTTGTATAAATATCCCCTATTGAATTACTCATTAGCTTGGGGAGTTCATTAATCTGAAATTTACCTTTTAAACTTCCATTTACTATTTCTGATGAATTTAACTTTATTATTCTTGACTTATCATTATCAAAAGCAGAAGTGATTTCAAAGTCTTTGAACTCATAACTGTCGTTCTGATTTTCATAAAGAGCATCTTTAAAACTGAGTACCCCATAAACATCATCAATGCTAGTCCCTATCATATCTATAGTCACTTCTCCTCTAAGTAAAGACGTGTGATCACGTTTTACTAACTTCATGGCATTCAAATTAGCGTAATCTATAATAGCCGAAAAATCGTAGATGTTTTCAATATTAGAAAAATCGACAAGTCCAGAAAAGTTTAATTTTAAATTATCATCCCTAACATCCAACTGACCATTAAAAACCTTGTCCATAACAACCCCCGAGACTTTTAAATCTGAATAAATATAATCTTGAAAAGTAAATGAGTTGAAGCCTCCATTAATATTACAACTTAGATTCTCCTTATTAAATCCGCTACCAACTACGCTAAGACTTGAAGAAACCAAGCCAATTGTTGGCTCGTCTAAAGCCTTACCTAAGTTGAAATCTGTAAAACGTATTTGACCAACATAAGAGGAATTATCAACAACTTCAATATCGTTTAAATTTAAATCAATAAACAGGGATCCAATTTCAGTTGAAATATCCAAAACAGCTTTAACGGCCTCCCTTGATATCTCTAAACTTCCGCTGGTGCTAAATCGACCTAAAGAATTAAATCCTGATGGAATAGTCTTACCTAAAACTCTTGGTAAAAGTGCTGTAAGATCTTCATATGTTGATGATATTTGTTCAAACTCGCCATTAAAAGAAAACCCAGTTGAACTTGATTTAAACAGGTCATTAGTTTGAAAAGCACCAATAATTAAAGTGTTATTTACAGTTTTTAAATTAAATTTATTGAACTGTAGATCATTTAATGTTCCTGAAAAGGTAGTGTTAAGCTGAACTTTTTGGTTAGCTCCGAATTCATTATATAAAAAATTAAATTCTTCTAAGTTTATACTACTATTTTTCAAAGAACCAGAAATATTTACTTTATCTGAGAAAGATCGTAGATCCTTACGCTGGTAATCGAATCGGAGGTTTCCAGAAATTGAAGATGTATTTGTCTCTAAAAGTAAATCGGAAAACAACATCTGAGTTGGTGTATATCTAAAAACTGTTCCAATATTTTTCACACGAAGACCTCTTGAGTCTACAAAAGAAAAAAGTTTTATACTAGCACCAACATTAGTTCCAGAAATTAAAAAACCTTTAGCTAACACAGTAAGTTCAGTAAAATCTAAAACAGCAGGTGAATCTTTATTCTCATCTGTAACACGAAAAATACTATTCTTAATATCTAAATTACTTGACGATAATAAAAATTGACTAGCATGTTCTCTTGGGTTTTGCCTATCAAACTTATTTACAAAAACATCTAAATTAGATTCACTTTCGCCTTTATAAGTTTTAATATGAAAAAAGAGAGAATCTAATTCGATATTACCAAATACTAACTGATTATTAATAATTTTCGCAAAATTTAAAATTGAGGTATTTAGTTTGGAAACTGAAAACATAGATGCTTCAAAATGATCCTTGATTAAAATAGACTTTAATTCAACATCTCCATTAAATTTCAGCCCTACCTTTTTGATTTTGATATTTGTACCGTATGATTTATTAATTTTTCCAGTTGTATAGCTGCCTAAGGATGTTTGTATTGATGGGATTGACAAAAGTCCCACCAAAAGACAAAATAACAACACAAAAGTTGAGATAAACTTAACAAATATTTTAAGATGCTTATTGATATGTCTAAGAAGTTATTTTTTAATAATCTACCTATTTAAACTAAAATTTTAATTTTTAAAGCATTTATTTTACTGCTATTTTTTTTATTTCTTTGCAGTGCTTTAGTTAATAGATTAAATTACACCTAATTATATTTACAAATTAAATGAATATTCTGACAAAATCGTCTTAATGAGCTTAAAAAATACATACATATTAGGAATTGAATCTTCATGTGACGACACAGCAGCTGCAGTGCTAAGAAACGGAGAAATACTAAGCAATGTGGTAGCTAACCAAACAATACATGAATCTTATGGAGGAGTTGTTCCTGAATTAGCATCAAGAGCACATCAACAAAATATAGTTCCTGTGGTTGATCAAGCCCTGCATAAAGCGGGTATTTCCTGTAACGATTTAAATGCAGTCGCATTTACTCAAGGCCCCGGTTTAATGGGTTCTTTATTGGTCGGCACTTCATTTGCTAAATCACTAGCGTATGGACTTGACATTCCACTGATTGATGTAAATCATATGCAGGCGCATGTACTCGCTCATTTTATTGAAAAAGATGGTTACAAAAAACCCTCGTTTCCATTTATTGCTATGACTATTTCTGGAGGTCATACTCAAATTGTACTTGTAGAAGACTATTTTAAAATGACAATAATAGGAGAAACTATTGATGATGCAGTGGGGGAAGCATTTGATAAAAGCGGTAAAATTTTAGGTTTAGGTTATCCCGCAGGGCCCGAAATTGATAAACGAGCTAAGCTAGGAAATCCAATAGCATTCAAATTTACTAAACCTAAAGTAAAGGGGCTTAACTTCAGTTTTTCAGGTTTAAAAACTGCTATTTTATACTTCATACAAAAACAAGTCAAAGAAAACCCTAGATTTATTGAAGAAAATATAAATGATATTTGTGCTTCAATACAATACACTATTATTAATATTCTAATGGATAAATTAAAATTGGCGGTTTCAGAAACTAGAGTTAGTCAAATAGCTATTGGCGGAGGAGTTTCTGCAAACTCTGGAATCAGAAATGCACTTAAAGAAGCTGAGGGTCAGTATGGCTGGTCCACATATTTACCTGCATTAGAATTTACAACTGACAATGCTGCAATGATTGCTATTGTAGGCTATTTAAAATTCAATAATAAACAGTATGCAAAGCAATCCATAATGGCCTCCTCACGATTAAAAATATAAAACAAATGCAACTATTTTACAACTCAGAACTGAATGAAACAACAAGGTTATTTAGCTTCTCAAAAGATGAAAGCCGTCACATTGTAAAAGTACTGCGCAAATCAACTGGGGACCGTCTAACAATTACCAACGGAGTTGGGTGGATTTTTGAAGCTGATGTTATAGTTCCTAATCATAACAAATGTGTTGTAGAAATACAAAAATCGAAGTATATTCATCCAAAAGATTACTCTGTTCATTTAGCTGTTTCTCCCACAAAATTAAATGATCGATATGAATGGTTTCTAGAAAAAGCTACCGAAATAGGTGTAACTAAAATTACTCCTGTAATTAGTCACAATAGCGAAAGAAAAAAAATTAAATCCGAAAGGTTTAAAAAAATAATACAATCAGCCACGAAACAGTCACTCAACCCCTACCTACCATCCTTAAATCCCGCTGTTACATTTTCTAAATTTCTTAAAACACCTCAAAAAGGAAAAACATATATTGCACACTGTGCAGCTGGTGAAAAATACTCTTTTAAAGATCATATTGAAGCTGGAAAGTCTGTTACAATTTTAATTGGGCCAGAAGGAGGTTTTAGTGGCGAAGAAATCTCAACTGCCTTAAAAAACAACTACATTCCTGTATCTCTAGGAAGTTCAAGACTGCGCACGGAGACTGCTGCTATAGTAGCTTGTCACACAATCCAACTTTGCAATGAATAAGCACACTCTGTATTTTATTATATTTTTGGGACTAAACATTTGTACAGGTCAAACCATTGCAGTTTTAAAATATGATGGTGGTGGCGACTGGTATAGTAACCCAACAGCATTAAAAAATTTAATTCAGTTCTGTAATACAAATATTGAAACCGCAATTGACAATAAACCAAAATCTGTTGAAGCTGGGAGCACAGCTATATTTGAATACCCATTCATCCATATGACTGGACACGGAAATGTAGTGTTTTCGGAAATCGAATCTAAAAATTTAAGAACTTATTTGTTATCTGGAGGGTTTTTACATATAGATGATAATTATGGTATGAAACCATATGTAGTTAAAGCTCTTAAAAATATATTTCCAGAAAAGAAAATGACTGAAATTCCCTTATCTCATCCTATATACAACAATGTGTATCCATTTCCAGAGGGTCTTCCTAAAATTCATGAACACAATGGATTAGCACCTAAGGCTCAGGGATATTTTCATGAGAGTAAGTTAATTCTTTTATTCACTCACGAAAGTGATTTAGGAGATGGATGGGAAGATCCTAACGTGCACAACGACCCAAAGGACATTAGGTTAAAAGCATTAAAAATGGGAGCTAATATTATTAAATACGCATTTGAAAACTAAGATTATTATGCAACTAGACCATTATTCATCTAAGTTTTCAAAAAAAATATTTCCAATTATTTTGGTAAGTGACAGTGTTAGCCACGCTGCTAATATAGGAAGCCTATTTAGAGCTGCAGATTCATTTGGCATACCACATTTAATTTTAGGAGGAAACGCTGTAGAACTAGGACGTAAATTTACTAAGGCCTCTAGAGCAACAGAACAATCTATTTCATTTGAACAAACCGAAAACACGTTAAAAAAAATAAAAGATTTAAAATCAAAAAATTACCTAATAGTTGGTCTTGAAATAACAGATAAAAGTCTCAAAATATCTGACTTAATCCTTCCAAAAAATAGTAAAATCGTCCTTGTAATTGGTAATGAAAAACATGGCATCTCTACACCAATTCTAGAGATTTGCAACCACATTGTTCATATTGAAATGTATGGTCAAAATAGTAGTATGAATGTTATTCAAGCGACTAGCATAGCTCTGTATGAATTCACGAAGAAACTAACACAATAATACATAAATATTTAAGTGAATAAAAATATATTAAATACTGATGTTCAAATGTTTATTAATGAAAATATAAACTCTAATATACACTCATTAATACTTAAAGGAAGTGTATTTAAAGATGTAAACATTCAAGAAATTATCGAACAAATTGAAGCTAAAAAAAAATGTAAATTAAAACTCCAAACTTGGTTTAAAACATCCAATATATATTTTCCTAACAAATTAAATATTGAACAAACATCATCCGAAACTACAGCTATTATCAAAAGTAATCTAATTAAAGGTAAATCTCTACTAGACCTCACTGGTGGATTTGGAGTAGATAGCTATTATTTTTCTAAGAAATTTAGATCGATAACCCACTGCGAGAGCATTGCTAAACTCGCTAAAATTGCAGCACATAATTTCATGATTTTAAATGCTGATAACATCACCAGCGTGTGTTACGATGGCAAAGACTTTTTAAAAAATTATAAAGAAAGATTTGACTGGATCTATATTGATCCATCCCGCAGAGATCATAAAAAAAATAAAAAAACTTTAATTGAAGATTGCAGTCCAAATATAATGCTAATTGAAGACTTGATTTACGAAAAGACTAATAAAGTACTTATAAAAATGTCTCCAATGCTAGACATTAGCAAAGCGATACAACTAATCAAAAATGTTAATACAGTTTATATAGTGGCTGTTAAAAATGAAGTTAAAGAGCTTTTGTTTCATTTGGAAAAAGACAATAACTCAGAAGTAAATATCACCACCATTAACTACCATCTTGATAAAACTGAACATTTTTCTTTCAAAATACATCAAGAGAAAACTGCTAAAGCTAAATTTAGTACTCCGAAACAATTTTTATATGAACCAAATGCAGCTGTAATGAAATCTGGCGCATTTAGATTAGTCTCAAAGTACTTTAAATTATATAAACTTGACATAAATACTCACTTATATACAAGTGAAAGGAAGATTAAAAATTTTCCTGGAAAAATATATGAAATCATATCAACCCACAACTATCATAAAAAATCAATAAGACAAATAATTAGAGGGCGTAAAGCAAATTTAAAAACTAGAAATTTTCCTGAGAAAAATGAAGTTTTAAAAAAGCTTTTTAAAATATCAGATGGAGGAGAAAACTACCTTTTCTTTACTAGTAATTTAAAAAATAAGATTGTTATTGATTGCAAGCTTGCTTAATCTTAGCCCCTCAAAAATAACTATACTAACAGAATTTGCTAAGTTTAAACTTCTTACGTGTGGGCTAAGAATAGGTATTTTAAATGATTTATCCTTTTTTTCTTTAAGTAGTTGTTTAGGTAAACCTGTAGATTCTTTTCCGAAAACGAAAAACTGATTATCTTCATACTTTATTTCATCATAATCTTTTTCTGCGGATGCGGAAAGAAATACCATATTCTCATTTTTATTAATAATTAAAAACTCTTGTAAACTATCATAGGTTATTACTTTAATATGTTTCCAGTAATCTAAACCTGCTCTTTTTAGGCGCGAATCTGTTAACTCGAAGCCGAACGGCTTAACTAGATGTAATACAGACCCAGAAGCCAAACTTAATCTGCCTATATTCCCTGTATTATTAGGAATTTCTGGCTCTATAAGAACAATATTAAATGTCATATTATATGTAAATAAAATTATAATTGAATCGAAACTAAATTTATAAATATTAATTAGATTCTAGAACAGAAATAGAAAATAATAGTTTTTTTAAATACAAAAAAAACGTCATATAACTTTTAACAAGCGTTCTTTATCTAATTAAACCCTAGAATTAAATAAAAATAATTTAAATTTATAATAAATCATTTTATATGATTACTTAAACATGAAGATTTAACTAAAATCAACCAAATGAACTTAAAGCATTTACTATTAATCATTTTTTTGTCTCCAATAATTAATCAAAAAATACATGCACAAGACTGGAACGAATTTGCAAATACTGCTTATTACTCAAAAGCTAACTTAGAACTTAAACTTCATTCTGAAAATAAAAATCGAGTTGTTTTTATGGGAAATTCAATAACTGAAGGTTGGGTAAACATACGTCCGGAATTTTTTAACAATAGAGATTATATTAACAGAGGAATTGGTGGCCAGACCACCCCTCAAATGCTAATACGTTTTAGACCAGATGTTATTGATTTAAACCCAAAGGTTGTAATAATTCTAGCAGGCACAAATGATATCGCAGGTAACACAGGATATACATCATTGGAAACTATTATTGGGAATATTAAATCAATGGCCGAAATAGCTAATGCTAATGGAATTGAAGTTATTATTTCTTCTATTTTGCCTGCGATTGAATATCTGTGGAAACCTGGATTAAATCCCGCCCAAAAAATTATTTCAATTAACAAAGAATTAAAGGTGTATGCAAAAAAAAACAACTTCATTTATCTAGATTACTTCTCGGCAATGGTTGATGAAAATAATGGATTGAAAGTGCCTGATTATACAGCTGCAAATGATCTTGTACACCCAAATAAAACAGGGTATTTGGTTATGGAACAGCTCGCGCAAAAGGCAATCGATAAGGCATTAAGCAGATAGATGTGAATCGTTATAAATTAAGTATATATTTATTATTAGTTGGCTTTTTATTTAAAGCTTGTCAACACCCCGAACAGAAAGAACTTAAACTAAACGCTCTTTTTTCAGACCATATGGTACTGCAACAAAAGGACACAGTTGCATTTTGGGGTACCTATTCACCCAATCAAAAAATAACAGTCCAAGGAAGCTGGGGTAAAGAATCAACTTGTGTTGTTGACTCCAAGGGGCAGTGGAAACTCAACCTAGAAACTCCTCAAGCTGGTGGTCCTTACCAGGTAAATATTAGCAGTGAAAGCAATTCCATATTGATTAAAGACGTATTAATTGGGGAGGTATGGCTAGCATCAGGCCAATCCAATATGGAAATGGATTTTGACTATTGCTGTAATACGACTGATTTTTCAGAATTTGAACTTTCGACTGCTAATTATCCAAATATTCGAATGTTTACCGTAAAAAAACGACTAAGCTCAACCCCGATACAGCAGTTTGAGGGGTCATGGGAAAAAGCTATTGGAGACACTATCAAGCCTTTCAGCGCTGCAGCCTATTTTTTTGCCAAAAGACTACACAAAGAATTAAAAGTCCCTATTGGTATTCTACACTCAAGTTGGGGTGGTACCGATATAGAAGCATGGACTAGCAGAGAACAATTGAACACTCTAAATTTCTTGGACGATGCAATGAGTATCAATGAGAAATTAATTATGGATTACTCTAAGACGTACAATTGGTTATCAAAGTTTGAATCAATAAAATCCCCTTCTGATGTCTGGTATTTATTTTTAGAAGATCCTTTAGGAGCTCCAGAGATATGGGAAAGTTTTGATTTTAAAGATGAGAAATATATTGAATCTAGTAGTGTAGATTATACAAAGTGGGGAGAGATAAAAATACCAGGTTTAATTGATAATATTTTTAAAGATAATGATTTTGATGGAGCCATTTTAATCAGAAAATCATTCTCTCTAGATGAAATTAAAGGAAATTACTCACTTAGTTTAGGACCTACTAGCGATATGGATTTCTCTTATATAAATGGAGAAAAAATAGGCAATAGTATGGGGAAGTTAAGTGCTAAAACTAAAACCTATGAAATCCCTACAGAAATTCTTAAAGTCGGAGAAAATAATATTACAATTAGAGTGGTAAATCAATACAAAGAAGGAAAAGTAGGAGCTGTTTCAATTCTTAATTCTGAAAGTGGAGAAATAAAACTAACAGGAAGTTGGAAATACAGAGTATCTGCAGAAGCATACTCTCCTTTAAAATCATATTCATGGCCCTACATCGACTTTTATTTTTATGATAATGAATCTGTTGATTATTCGAAAAGACCTGCGTTGGCCCAATTCAATAAAAATTCAAAATCATCAATTTTTAATGGCATGATCAATCCATTAGTTCCATATACAATAAAAGGAACTATTTGGTATCAAGGAGAAAACAACGTTCCTAGATATAGGGAATATGAACAACTTTTACCTGCTTTAATTAATGATTGGCGTAACCAATGGTCTCTTGACTTTCCGTTTTATTTTGTGCAAATAGCGCCCTTTGAAAATTACAAAGGACTGTCGTCATCTTTACGTGATGCACAAAGAAAAACGCTAAAAACCCCAAAAACAGGAATGGTTGTTACTTTAGATATTGGAGAAAATAATGACATTCATCCATCTAATAAACACGACGTTGGATCCAGATTAGCTGGACTAGCACTGGCAAATGACTACGACAAGCCAATTGTAGCATCTGGTCCACTATTTCGAAGTCAACAAATCAACGGCAATAAATTGGTTCTGGAATTTGACTTTGTAGGGAGTGGATTAATGAGTTCAACTTTAGAATTGAAAGAATTTGAAATTGCTGGGTCAGACAAGAATTTTGTGCCTGCTATTGCAAAAATTGTTGGAAAAACTGTGGAGGTCTATTCAAATAAAATAGGTGAACCAAAATATTCTAGATATGCTTGGAGAGACATTAGTAATGCTAGTTTATTTAATAAAGAAGGCCTACCTGCATCTTCATTTTCGACAGAATAAATTCCGTACATATAAAATATTTTACCAGTCAATTGTGGTCTCAATAAATTTAATAAGGCTATTTGCCATATTTTTTTGTTGTTGAACATTTGGATGAGCAGTACTTTTTTCATATTGCATAAAATGAGTATAAATATTTTCATCTTTTAAATTAGCTACTGCTTTTTTTACATAACCAGGCCACAAAGAACCATCTTTAGTAGCATCCATACTTCCAAGTGTGCAAATGATACTAGCATCTTTATAATGGCTTCTCAGTTTGGATATTAACTGCTGATAAGCATTGACTAGAAATGCTTCACTAGGAGTCTTATTTTTAAACCTTTTTATAAACTCTGGATGGTCAGATAGATGTACTAACCAACTGTCATTTTGAAATAAATTTACCACAACAATATCAGGTCGGTATAAAGAGAAATCCCACTTACTTGTGCTATCGGTAGGAACTAAACGGTCATAAATTTCTGGCATAATCAAAGGATCCCAGCTAACTGTCACACCAATACCACTTCTAGCTATACAATGATAATTAGCATCAAAGTGTCTGGCAGTAATAGCAGAGTATGTGGCATAATTATTAATATATTTAGTGTCGTTAAGGTCTTTACCTGAAGTATCTTCTACAGCTGCTCCAACAGTAATAGAATCTCCATAAAACTCAATTTTTCTCTTTTTAGGCAAAGAAATTGCTAGCACTTTAGCATTTATATTAATTTTAAAGCCATAAAAATTAGTTAATCCACTACCCCAATCAGTTCGTCTAAAAATTTCAACTGTGTGAGGACCTTTAGATAAATTTGAAGCTAATAAGTAATACTGCTTTTTATTCTCTGGTCTCAAAACAAAAAGACTGTCGTTGTCTATAATAACGTTGTAATAATTATCTCCGGTCTCATCACTTAGTAAAGCTGAAATAGATTCACCCTCAAAATTTATCTTTATTGAAGAACCTGGCCAACTTAAGCTAGCCACTTCATCATTTGACAAATCAATTCTACCAGAATAATTAATGTCAGAACTTGAAGAGCTTATAATTATTTCCTTTTTGCCTGAACAACTCATAAAAAGAAATGATAACAATAAAAACAGTACATGAACTTTTTTCATAAAAATACTAATAGGAATACAATTTAATGGGTTGCTTCACCAGCTCCACTAGGAATTCTAATTTGTTCTACAATTTCTTGAACCTCTATTGGAGGTTCTGGCGTAAACTTCATGATCGTAATAGAAACTATAAAATTTAATAGCATTGCAACACTTCCAAAACCTTCCGGTGAAATACCAAACCACCATTCACTTTTATCAGGCGTAACTTCATCAAACCATCCTAATTTATATTTTAGCATATAGTATAACATCACAACAATACCAACTACCATTCCAGCAATAGCGCCTTCTTTATTCATTCGTTTATAGAAAATTCCTAAAATAATAGCTGGAAAAAATGAAGCTGCTGCTAAACCAAATGCCAAGGCTACTGTAGCTGCAACAAACCCTGGAGGATTAATTCCAAAATATCCAGCAACACAAACCGCTACAACAGCAGAAAAACGAGCAGCTATTAATTCATTTTTTTCAGAAATTTTTGGGTTAATAATTTTTTTAATTAGGTCATGAGAAACAGAAGCAGAAATAACCAATAACAGTCCAGCTGCGGTTGATAATGCAGCGGCTAAAGCACCAGCCGCAACTAAAGCGATCACCCAATTAGGTAATTCTGCAATTTCGGGATTTGCCAAGACCATTATGTCATTATCAACGACTAATTCATTTTTATTTTTATCAGCTACATATTGAATTAATCCGTCATTATTTTTATCAATAAATGTGATAAGGCCTGTAGTTTCCCATTTTTTAAACCATTCTGGAACTGTTGCATAAGATTTATTTGAAAGTGTTTCTATCATGTTAGTCCTAGCAAATGCAGCTACTGCAGGTGCTGTAGAATATAATATTACAATAAGCAATAAGGCGATTCCAGCAGATTTACGAGCATCTTTAACGCGCTTGACAGTAAAGAAACGAACTATCACATGGGGAAGCCCTGCTGTACCTACCATTAAAGCTAATGTAATTGCAAAAACATCAACTAAAGACTTAGATCCTTGAGTGTACTCTGCAAAACCTAAATCAGTACTTAAACCGTCTAATTTGTCCAATAAAAAAGTACCAGATCCGTCAACCAATTCACTACCAAAACCCAATTGTGGAATGGGATTTCCAGTCATTTGAATTGATATAAATATAGCCGGAACCATAAATGCGAAAATCAAGACACAATATTGTGCAACTTGAGTATAGGTAATCCCTTTCATGCCTCCAAGAACAGCATAAAACAATACAATTAGCATACCAATAACAACGCCTGTATTAATATCAACTTCCAAAAATCTAGAGAAAACCAATCCAACTCCACGCATCTGACCAGCCACATATGTAAAGGACACTAAAAGGGCGCATATAACTCCTACAAGACGAGCAGTGTTCGAATAATACCGATCACCTATAAAGTCAGGAACTGTAAACTTTCCAAATTTCCTTAGATATGGAGCTAATAACAAGGCTAATAATACATAACCACCTGTCCAACCCATTAAATAAACCGCACCGTCATAACCTGCAAAAGAAATAATTCCTGCCATAGAAATAAAAGAGGCTGCACTCATCCAGTCAGCAGCTGTAGCCATACCATTTGCAAGAGGTGAAACACCGCCACCTGCAACATAAAACTCTTTAGTCGAGCCTGCACGAGCCCACACAGCTATTCCTATATAGAGTGTAAAAGTAATACCTACCAAAATATAAGTCCAGTTCTGAACTCCAATTGATTCAACTAATGAAATGCTATTTATCATATCCATATTTTTTATCAAGTTTATTCATTAGCTTTACGTATATAAAAATCAAAATAACAAACACGTACATGGATCCCTGTTGAGCAAACCAAAAACCTAGCTTAAATCCACCAAATTTAAATTCATTCAGCAAATCTTTAAATAAAATCCCAGCTCCAAATGATACTAAGAACCAAACAGTTAAAAGTATAAATAAGTATTTTATGTTTTCCTTCCAATAGGCTTTTGAATTATTTTTTTCCATGATATGTTTTTATAAAGTCTAAATAATAGTTGACTAATAGATAAACAAGTTACTAAACTGATTTAAAAAATGACTTATTCTGACCTCTTTTAATTAAAATGGTAACGTTTAAAGGCCTCTATAGCAGCATAATCAGCGAGCCCTAAATCGTTGTATTTTTTTGCAGTTAATCGATTTCTATCTTCAACTCGGACCCAAAATTCTCTTGTATCATCTCCTTGAAACATCACTCCATCTTTTTGGGACTGATGAAAGAAAATAGCATTTCGTTTTTTAAGAACCTGATCTGGACTCATAGGAACAGCCATTTCAATCTGATAGGGTTCCCACTCGTGCCAAGCACCTCGATATAACCAAACCCAACAGTCTTTCATGTAAGGCTTTTTTTTCAAAATATCTATTGACGAGAATAAGATATCCAAACAGACCTTATGAGTACCATGCGGATCGGCAAGATCACCTGCAGCATAAATCTGGTGTGGTTTGATATCCCCTATTAATTTACACATAATATCTAAATCAGTGTTAGTTAGATTATTTTTTTTAACCGTTCCAGTTTCATAAAAAGGAAGGTTTAAAAAGTGAACATTATCATCATCTAGGCCTAAATATCGAGTTGCAGCTAAAGATTCACTTCTTCTAATTAGTCCTTTTAATTTCAAAACATCCTTTGAGTCAACAACTCTAACTGTTTTCTTTTTCAAAAAAGAAATTAGCTCTTTTGATTTTTTAGAATCTGAATTTAAAGCTAAACAAATTTCTGCAAATTTTATTGCTTCTTTGTCAGATACTGCAATATTTCCTGAAGTCTGGTACGCAACATGTACTTCATGACCTTGCTCTACCAAACGATCAAAAGTACCACCCATTGAAATAACATCATCGTCAGGATGTGGACTAAAAATGAGGACTCGTTTTTTTGGAATATCTGCACGCTCAGGACGATTAAGATCATCTGCATTAGGTTTTCCACCAGGCCATCCAGTGATAGTATGTTGCATTTTATTAAACATTACTATGTTTAGATCATAGGCACTTCCAACTGCAGATAGCAAGCCTGACATTCCGTTATTATTATAATCTTTATTAGTTAATTTTAAGATAGATTTATTAGTTAATTTACTAAGCCAAAGAACTGCTTTTAATTTCAATTCATCAGTCCAAATGCAAGAGGTTACTAACCAAGGGGTTTTAACTCTAGTAAGTTCTTCTGAAGCTGCTTCATCTAATATAAAAGTAGTATTATGGTGATTTTGTAAATAGGTAGCTGGAACGCTAGAAGACACATCTCCTTCAATTGTTTTTTTTAATATTTTAGCCTTATTTGAACCCCAACCAAGTAAAACTATTCGTTTGGCTGTCCTTACAGTGCCTATGCCCATTGTGATTGCTTTCACTGGCACATTTTCTAAACCTAAAAAAGCAGAAGAAGCATCAACACGTGTAATATGATCTAATTTTATATTTCGTGTACCAGAATTTAAATGTGATCCTGGCTCATTAAAACCAATATGACCTGTTCTGCCGATTCCTAAGAGTTGAAAATCAATACCTCCAGCTGCTTTAATTTTCATTTCATAGTCTACACATGACTGGTACAAATCTTCATTAGCGACTGTTCCATTTGGAATATTAATGTTTTTAGCTAATATATCTATGTGATCAAAAAGGTGCTCACGCATGAAATAATCATAACTCTGAACATTACTTTTTTCCATTGGATAATATTCATCTAAATTGAAAGAAATAACATTTGTAAAACTCAACCCTTCTTCTTTATGTAATCGTACAAGCTCTTCATATACCTTAGTTGGAGAAGACCCAGTAGCTAAACCCAAAACACAATTTAAATTTTGTTGTTGTTTATGTTTTATTAAATCTGCTATCTCGCGAGCAACAACTATCGAAGCTTCATAAGAAGACTCAAAAGATATATTATGAATTTTTTCAAAACGTGTTAATTCAAATTGACCAGCAGGCTTGTACCTTATATCCATTTTATTAATTATGTTATCTTAATATCTTTTAAATAAATGCTTTAGAGTGTGAAATTATTAATAAAAAAAAAGAAGAATCAGTAAACTAATCCTTCTTTTAGAAAATTTAACTAATTTTAAACTAAAACAATTAATGAACTCTAAATAACCTAAATTATAAGAGAATAAAAAAAATGTTCGACTAATAACCAATCTTAACTCACAAATGAATTAATTATTCTTAAAGAGTCCTTAAGAATTCAAAAGACTAATTGATAAGCATGAATTCTTTGAAGTTTTTTAATAAATAATCAGCATATCTTAAAAACCCTAAATCGGTAAGATGCACCCCATCTACTGTGCCCTCATCATCAAGTAAATTATCTTTAACATAAAAGATGTTCTGGTCACCACTTTTTAAAATTTTATCAAACTCATTTTTTAGGGTTAGATTTTCTTGAATCAGTTCATCTTGTAAAGTTTGATCTAAAAAAGCCATTTTGTACATCATATTTTCGACTAGAACTATAGGCGTAAGAGGGTGCTTTTTTCTGATAGTTTCTACCAATGGTCTAACACGCTGCTTTACTTGATCTGAATCCATGTTTTGCAAACATTCAATGACATAAAAACTAGCACTAATTTCTGAGATAAGCTCAACAATAGGTGTTTCCATTCGTCCATTCCCACTAAAACCATAATTTATACATTCAACATCTAATCTTCTAGAAATGATACTAGTATGTGCCATTCCAGGACGAGAGGCACATCCACCCTGAGTAATACTTGTTCCGTAGAAGACAATCGGTTTTACAGAACTGGGACTTGCTTTTTCAATTGACGCTGTGGGATCAATACCTACTTCTAGTTTTGTAACGCCATCGTACAGAGGTAAAAATAATTTATATTCTCTGAATTCAGGAGTCATATTTTTAATTAGTTCGAATTCACTAATACTATCTAAAGGTTTGGATTTATTTTGATACTTCTTAAGTCCAACAATAGCTCCTGCTGTAGTTACATACCTCCATTTGTTGTTATACTTTGTATATAAATCAATTCCTTTAATTCCGGTGGACGCCATATGGGGCATATCAAAATCATTTAAAACGGTCCATTTTAAATTAATACTTGTCGAATTCGAATGAAATCGCACCGTTATTCCAGCAGACGACTTTGATAAATCCCATACAGGCTGTCTAACTTTATCTTTGTATGAAACTGGTAATCGATCGTAAGGGCTTTCCTTAAGTGAGTCTGCAACGGCTGTTCCTTCTATCAAAAAGTGATCACGTCCATAATATGAGACATTTGACTCGTTATTAATGGTTTTGTCTTGAGAAAATGATTGTAGAGAAAAAAATGTAACTAAAATTAAAAAATTGTATTTCATAAATAAAATAACTTAGAATTACTAAAAGTATAAAAACAAAATAGTGATTATAAAGATAAAAAAAAGAGATGTCTAAACTAGACATCTCTTTTTTTAAAGATAATTATGTATTTACAAAAAAATTAATTAGCAAACCATAAACTTGTTGCCATTTTATCTGGACCTTGAGCTGAAACTGCAGCTTCGGCATTGGCAGCATTTGAAGTATAAACACTAGATCCATATTGTAACCTTTGAGGGTAAGCTCCGTTAAGTTCTCCAGCAAAACTAATGATATCATTGTTGTTAGATGTAATCACTGCTGAAGTTGGATACCCTGTATCTCTAACAATTGCCCAAGCTTCGTATCCGTTAGTATAATTAGCTAACCATCTTTGAGTAGCTATCCTTTCAAGATTTTGTTCCGAAGATCCATTTAGTGAACCCATTTCAGAAGCTAAAAAATCAGATGATGTAGCTGTGTTCCAAAGAGCCATTGCTTTTTGTAATCCTAATTGATAATAAGTATTTGCATCACCAGAAACAAGTCCTTTTACAATTGCTTCTGCTATCATGAAGTGTGAATCAGCAGACGTCATAACAATTGTAGGAAATATTGGACTCCCTTGATTTGTTTGCTGAGTAACTATATCAGACGGATCAGAAAATAGATTTCCTTCCATATAGGTTTTGATTTTCCCACTTAATCTGGAAGGTATTCCTACATAGTTAGTATTATCTGGCATTGTTATAGTTAAATCCGTTGCAGTTTCTGTCCAAGTATAGTCTGTGCCCAATACAAGACCAGCTCCATCTAACGTACTTTGTAAAAAGGCTACGTGATCAGGGATAAGAGAAACATTTTCTCCATCAGTTGGCTTCAAAATTGTAATGGTACCACCAACACTTGGCTTAGCAATTTCACCCAATCTTGGATCATTGCTTTGTTTTAAAACATTCATCATCGCTTCAGAAATTTTCCAACGTGCAGTTGGAAAATTATGCCAAACGTCTCCATATGAAGCAGATCCACCCCATATGTCTGTTTCATCAGCAAAAGCTTCAAATAAAGCATCATTATCAGCAAGAACTCCAGAAGCTATTGCTTCAGAAGCTGCATTTGCAGAGAAATCTTCACCAGGTGAACCACTAGCTCTAAGCGCAATTCTTAACTTTAAACTATTTGCTAGTTGTTTCCAATTTTGCATATTACCGTTAAATATTACATCATTTTCACCTAATTGATCTACACCAGCTCCAGTAATCGTATTATCTCCAATTATTGATATAGCTAGATCTAAATCTGAAATAATACCTCTGTAAATATCTATTTGAGCATCAAATTGTGGTAATTCAACACTTAAATCAGATGCTTGAGAATAAGGAATATTACCAAAAGTATCAGTAAATGCATGGTAGTAAAGCCCCTTCATTACTAGTCCAAGAGCATAATATTGATCATTCTCCAAAGGACCACCTTCTTTTACGAGGTTTAAATAAGCTGTTAGATTAGTGTTATAGCCAGCATACCAGTCCCAAGATCCTAAGTCTGTCAAAACACTAAAGTAATCCCATCCAAAGTCTCCGTTCCATGCGTATGAGGAATGCCCCATTGCCCATTGCCCGCAAAACTGATCAGGATGTAATAAATCTCCATACCAAAGAGGAACCGTTGTGGACCTGTAAAGTTTCTGCTGTAGTGTAGTAACGAAATATTTAGCACTAACATCACTTGAAGTAAGTGCATCTGGTTGTTCATTGATTTCATTGAAATCGTCTGTACAAGAAAATACAGTTGCAAGTATAATACTTGCCATTATTAAAATTTTGTTTTTCATTGTTATATAGTATTATGTTAAAAAGTTAAATTTAAATTTAGTCCTATACTTCTTAAAGTAGGCATGGCATTATGAGACAAACCTTGAACTCCGATAGAAGTACCAAACATAGCTTCTGGATCAATATCATCTGCCTTGTTCATTAAGAAAAATAGATTTCTACCAACCAATTGAACTGTAGCACTCTGCAATCCAAATTTAGATCCTACTGGTATCTTATAGCCGATTGATAGTTCACGTAATCTGATATTATCTTGGTCATAAATATAGTTTTCAGAAATACCAGACATTGCAGTCCAATACTCTTGACCAGAAATAGATTCAGTATTTACTCCTTCAGTAGCTACATTAACACCAGCAACTACTACACCTGACTCACGATATTGTAGACTTCTTGCAGACACACCATTTGCGTCCATTTCAGCTGAAGTTTGAGAATAAATTTGACCACCCATACGAGCATCTATTAGAAAACTTAATGAAAAATCTTTATAAGTAAATGTATTGGACCATCCACCTAACCAGTCTGGCTGTGCATTTCCTAATAAAACATTGGCATCTGATGCAATTGGAATTCCTTCAGCATCGGTCTCGCCTGTCCAAACACGTCCATAAATATCTCCAATGCTTCCACCTTCAGTTGCGCTTATCTTAACACCTCCATCGATTGATTCATTATACACAAAGCTATCGAGTCCATCTACCAATTCTTCAATCTTATTTTCATTTTTAGAATAGAACAACGAAGTATTCCAAGAAAAATTATCGGAATTTAAAACCGAAGCGCCAAGTGCAATCTCAACTCCTTTATTAGTTACTTCTCCAATATTATCTCTACTAAATGCAAACCCTGTTGCAGCAGGAACAGGAACATCGAAAATTAAATCTTTAGTAGACATATTATAAATAGATAAGTCTAAAGTTAGCTTGTTATTGAGTAAGCCCAACTCTAACCCAAATTCTGACGAAGTTATAGTTTCAGGTTTTAAATCTGCATTCAACCTAACTGGGCTGGCTTCTACAGTAGTAAGTCCTAAATATCCTTGACCACGAACGCTAAATGTTTGATTAAGCTGATATGGGTCAGTATCGTTACCTACTTGAGCAACACTACCTCTTACTTTAATTAAATTAAAAACTTCCTTATTAGGGTCTATGAATTTATTTAATATCGCAGAAACACTTGCTGAATTGTACATATAAGATCTGTTATCTTCACTCAAAGTTGAAGACCAGTCATTACGAGTAGATACATCTAGGTATAAAAAATTATCATATGCTAGGTTAACTGAACCATACAATGAGTTAACTTTCTTAATAGCAAGAGGAGACTCCTCAGGAGCCTGAACAACATTTAAGTTGTTGATAAAAGTTGCTGTTTTTATTTTAAAATCAGTTCCTTGAACCAACATACCCTCTGAAGTTCTTTTAGACATGTTACCCCCTACATTAGCCACAATATTCAACTTATCAGTCAAATCATGCTTAGCAGTTACTAAAAACTCAGAGTTTAGTTCAGTAAATGTACTCTGACCTAATTTCATATAACCACTATTAGCAAAGTGACCACCAGGTCTTTTTACTGCATTGTCTCTTATGTTAGTAACGTCCGTTCCTATCCGAGCAAAAGCACTCAACCAGTCATTAAATTCATAGTTAATTTTAGTAAATCCTAAAAATCTGTTTCTACGAACATCATTTTTATCATTATACAACATCCAAAACGGGTTTCCTGCATTTCCACCTGCATAACGAATTTCATTATACTCTGATGGAGTCGCTGGATTAGCCATTTGGTAATTTCGCATGTCATCAGTTACTACGTTTCGAGGCATATTATAAACATAGGCTAAAAGCCCTTGTGCACCAGTAGTAGACGCTCTGTTGTTAACTGTTTGAGTAAAATAAGTACCTTTTGTATCTACCGTTAATTTATCTGATAAATTGTTAACTGCTCTTAAGTTAAAATTATGACTACTTAAGTTTGAATTTTCAATTATAGAATTAGATGAGTTGTTTGTGTATGAAAATCTAATTGAACCCATGTCTGACCCTTTATCTACAGAAACTGTAGTAATTGATCTTTCGGCCTGTCTGAAAAAATCTTCAACATTGCTAGATTGAGCAGAATAAGCCCTAGTATCTCCATTATAATACTCTTGTTGAGATCCGTCTAAAGATCCACCCCAAGAAAGTGCTTCCCATGAATAATCACCATTACCATCATTAGCCAATGGGTTAAAATTTGGAGTAGAGTAAGCAGCTCCGAAGGTTCCTTGTCCATATTTATTTTGAAATTCAGGTAAAAACATTGGATTATCAAAAGATAAATTTGTCTTTACTGAAACACCAATTCTATTTGATCGTGTACCTTTTTTAGTTGTAATTAAAATTACTCCATTACCTGCTCTGGAACCATAAAGTGCAGCTGCACTTGGGCCCTTTAATACAGAAATAGACTCGATATCATCAGGATTGATATCAGAAATACCACCACCAGAAATACTTGGCTCATAGCTTGGGGTTCCACCACTATCAGCACTTCCAGAACTAATCTGTGATCCACCTCCACTAATAGGTAATGAAGCATTAATAGGCATTCCATCAACTACAATAAGAGCTTGAGAGTTTCCTCCTAAAGAATTGTTTCCTCTAATTGTAATTCTTGATGCAGAACCTAAAGAACCGGATTGAGAAATCTGTAAACCGGCAACTTTACCAGCTAAAGAGCTAGCAAGGTTATTATCTTTAATAGTGTTTACATTATCTCCAGAAACTTCAGTTACTGCATAACCTAAAGATTTTTTTTCTCTTGAAATACCTAAAGCAGTAATAACTACTTCGTCTAAGCCTTCAGAGCTTTGTTCAAGACTAATATTTATAGCAGTTTGACCAGAAACAGAAACTTCTTGTTCTGAATAACCAACAAAAGAAAACTGCAATACAGCATTATCATTGGATACATTAATAGTATAGTTTCCGTCAAAATCTGTTACAGCACCGTTCATAGTGCCTTTCTCTAATACATTAACTCCTGGAAGAGACATACCGTCCGAAGAATCAGTAACCGTTCCCGAAATCGTTGTAGTTTGTGCATATAAAGTGTGAGCACTAAATACGCAAATCAGAAGCAACAGCTTCTTAAATTTTTGGATCATAATTTGTTTGTTTAGTTAATATCGTCCTAAATTTAAATTAATAAGTGAGTAATAACCAATGTTTTCGACAAATGACAGATTAAATAAGGAGTATGTTAATTTATTGTTATAGTTTATTAAATTCACAGAGGGTGAAATTTATTCTTGAACATATAAAAAACGATTAAAACACAGCAAACTAAATGTTATTCTAAAATAATTTTAAAATTATTTGATTTAACTAATTCTGAATGGCTAACAAAAAAATGATTACTCGTTGTATTTCCAATTTTGAGCTGTTTTATTACTCCCTTTCCTTTTTTATGAATTACTAGCTGAGATTTATTGTAATATCGGCTATCTAATTCAATAATAACCTTATCAAATACAGGACTTGTTACTGCATAAATAGGGTCCGCTGGACTCACAGGGTATAGCCCTATCATACTATAAATTAACCAAGCAGACATAGTACCAGTGTCATCATTTCCTGGTAAGCCATCAGGAGAGTTTTTGAAATGGCGTTTAATGAGTTCTGAAACTTTATTTTGTGTACGCCATTCTTGACCAGAAACATAATTAAACAAATATGGATAACCGATATCTGGTTCATTTGCCATATCAAATTGGTCTGAGTTAAAAACCTCTTGAAGCTGATTAGAATACGCCTCTTTACCGCCAATTAATTCCATCAAACCATTGGTATCATGAGCAACCATAAAAGTATATTGCCATGAATTTCCTTCTATAAATCCTAAATTCTTTTGAAAATTAGCACCAGTATTAGGATCAAAGGGAGTGACCCAAGAATCATCTGGATTTTTAGGTCTCAATAAATTAAACTCTTTGTCAAAAAAATTACGATATGATATGGAACGCTTTCTATAAAACTTCTCATCACCTTTTTTATTTAGCGCTTCTGCCAATTGTGCAATAGCAAAGTCAGCAATATTATACTCTTGTGTTGTAGAAACAGCCCCACTTTTGGTAGTAGCTGTAGTCAAATACCCTCTTTCTGTATATTCTTTTATCGCAGGTCTAAGTGCATTATTTTCTAACTGCCTAGCGCTTTTAGTCATGGCCTCATAGGCTTTCTCTACATCAAAATCTTGAATCCCTCGCAAATAAGTATCGGCTATAATTATTCCTGCTGGATCGCCTACCATAGTGGTAGTTTCTGTAGCATTTAACTCCCATTTTGGAAGCCAACCACTCTCATTATAGATCGATAACATACTTTTCACCATATCCGACTGTTGCTTTGGATATACTAAAGACATCAAAGAATGAAGATTTCTGTAGGTATCCCAAAGTGAAAAAACTGTGAAGCGAGTACCATTAGTTTTTATTGTTTCTCTTGTAGTCATTTTAGGATAATCTCCGTTAACATCATTTAATATATTTGGATGGAGTAAGGAATGATATAATGCTGTATAAAAAATAGTTTTATCGTTTTTGGTACCACCCTGCACTTTGATTCTAGAAAGAAGATTATTCCATTCTGAACTTGTTTGGTTATAAATTTCTTCAAAAGACAATTTTCTTGTTTCACTTAGCAGATTTTCCCTCGCATTTTCAATACTAACATAAGAAACACCAATTTTAACTTCAACTGAAGTCGTTTTTTTGAAGTCGTAGCTCATATAAGCGCCAATACTATCTCCAATAACTTCTTTACGAAAATTTTTATATAATCTAGTTTTTCCATTGTATGACATCCATTCACTTTCTACTCCTTTTTCTACTAAAGAATTCTTCCAAACTCCAAATTCGTTGGAGGGCTCGCTGAATTTAGCTACAAAATATACAGGGTAAGACTCGTCAGCTTTTAAATAACAAAATGCACCTACATTACGGACTCCTTCAATTTCTGTAGGAGAGACGACTTTAATAGAACCCCCTTGTTCATTTGTTAGTCCTAATCCTAAGTTTAATAAAATATTTGATTTTCCCTTTGGAAACATATAATTACTTACACCGGTCCTAGTTGTAGCTGTGGCTTGAACTTTAATATCATATTTATCCAAAGTAGAACTATAGTATCCCGCATTGGCAACTTCGTTTGAGTAGGTGCTACCGTATTTCATATGATCTGTCTCTAACACACCTGTTGTTGGCATTGTCAAAACAATCCCTAAGTCGGGACAACCAACACCACTTAAATTTACATGAGAAAATCCAGTTAAAAAGTTATTTTCATAAACATATGGGGTAGACAACCATTGACTATCCTTCTCTAACATATTCTGAGAACCTGCCACGTTGAAGGGAGAAACATTAACCATTCCTCTGGGAGCAATGGCTCCTGGGTTTGTAGCTCCATAATTAGAAGTACCAATAAATGGATTCACATATCTGACTAAATCAAGAGATTTTATACGCTCCAAGTCTTTATCGCTGCTGCATGAAGTAAGCAAAAGCAGGGCCATTCCTAATAAAATCTTATTGATTTCCATAAACTAAATATTATTAAATTAGAATAATTACAATTAATCTAAAGATAAATTAATTAATAATTTAATTATTCCATGACATTTTAAATTGAGAGTCCTCCATTCGGTTTCCATTTTCATCATCATAAATCGCATAATTAAATCCAGAGCGTAAACTATAGCCAGCATGATCTCCGTTCTTATTAACAGCAATAAAACCAACCTGTAAATAATTCAAATCTTTACTATTCCTGTGTTTATTATATATGCGCTCAACTATTTCTTTACATGATTCAAGGGGAGATTTTCCCTGACGCATTAGTTCTACAACCATAGCACTACCAGCTGTACGAATAACAGCCTCGCCTAAACCAGTAGCTGCAGCAGCTCCAACATCATTATCTAAAAATAAACCCGCACCTATAATGGGAGAATCACCAACACGACCATGCATTTTCCATGCAGCCCCACTTGTAGTACATCCTCCAAAGAGATCTCCATTTCCGTCTAATATCAGCATACTAATTGTATCATGATTTTCCATATTAATAACTGGCTCATATTTAGATTTTATAAGCCATTGCTTCCAATCTTTTTTAGATTCAGGTGTTAATAAATTTTCTTTCAAAAAACCGTTAGAAATCGCAAAATCTTGCGCCCCTTTACCACTAAGCATAACGTGCGGGGTATCAATTAAAACTTTCTTAGCCACAGCTATAGGATGTTTTATTTCTTGTAAAAAGGAAACCGAACCACAATTACTATTATGATCCATAATACATGCATCAAGAGTAACTTTTCCTTCTCTATCTGGAAGACCTCCATAGCCTACACTCCGATTATTAGGGTCAGCTTCACATACTCCAACTCCGGAAACAATTGCTTCTAAAGCAGTTTTACCGATATTTAGTTCACTCAAAGCTTTGTCATTAGCTTCAAAACCATGGTTCCATGTAGAAATAATAACAGGTTTTTTTTTACTGCTAGCTAAATTGCTGGTTTGATCACTTACAAAAGTTGAAGACCAAGTGTTTACAGTAGAAACTCCTATGGTTCCCAAAGCAGCTTTTTTAATAAAGTTTCTTCTGTTGGACATATATTTAATTAATGTTTTATTAGATCACAATAAATATAAACCTTTATTTTAAAATGTTATTATTTAAAACTAGCCTTAGTCTCTTTTATAGTTTGTAAGTATTCATCGGTTAATGTTTTACCTTCGTAGAACGCGACCCCCTTAGCTCCATTTTCTTTAGCCAATAATATTGATTGTTTAAGTTCTTCAGCAGATTTAAAATCAGGGATATAAACGCCAGTGTTAATTAAAGTATTTTTAGAGCTTACATCGCTTACCCCCTGTTTAGTAGCATAACCAATCCAATCAACTTCTTCGCTATAAAACCCGTGATAAATCATTGGATAAACTTCATCTATATTCCACTTATCCCAACGTTGACGCACCATATGATCTGCCATTTCTGGATAGGGAAATACTGCTGCTGTTAGCTGTTTATTATTCTCTTTCGCTATTTCATAAGCATCATCAACAATATTTTTTACACTATTTAGTCTAAAATTTTTCCATTCCATATCAATAGAAGTATTTCTTGAATCTAAAGGATTCTTGTTGTGAATATCTTCGAATTTAGAAATGCAAACATCACAATAACAAAAATCAAATTCTGGCAGCTCAACGTCCTGAACTAAATTGTATTTTGGTAATAATGCAATAGGCAAAAATATATCTGAAAACCGAATATAATCTAGATGCACACTCTCTATATTATCAACCTTAGATAATTGTTCAATAAGTCCTAAAATATGATTTCTTGACTCAGTTCTGTTAGGACAAAGCCATTGATAGTAATCTACATAAGGTCTAGTGTCATAACATGAATTCCCCTCCTTACTGACTGCATACCATTCTGGGTGCTGCAATGCTACGGAATCTCCAGGTCTGTTCATAGTCATTATCCAAGCATGGACTTTCAAACCAGCAGCATTAGCAACAGGTGCAAGACGTTGCAATTCATTAGGATCCGTAAGTGTGTTAATTAAAACCTCATCAATTCCATGGTCTTTGTATCTTTTAAATTCAGTAGCATATAAATCAATTGATTTTTCTCTATCTGAGGTGATCCAAGTTGCAAACTCAAAATTTTGAGTCTCTATTTCTAAATTACTTTCACTTGTTTTTTTAGAATTACAAGAAAAAATGACAAATATCAGTGCACAAAAAAATACAGAGTTAATTTTCATAATCAATTTATTTAAATTTAAATTTCCCATCTTCTCTGATGGTTAATAGTTTATTTGAAAAGGGGCTTAATATTGAGATTGTCCACCCAGAACTATAGCTTTCAATAAAAGGCTTTAGATGTTGACCATATAAAACGATAGGCGCTGACTGTATATTTTTTAGAGTCGTTAACCATTGGTTTGTTTTAGAAAAATATGCCTTTTGAGTTCTGTACATTTTATATAATTCCCATTTAATTTCTTCATCTTTTGGGATTTCAAATGGGACTTCAGGGCCGACTGGCAAAGAAGAAAAATATACATACCCCCACTTCTCAGGTTGGTGCATATTTACAACTCCTTGTGGCGACCAAACCCAATTATATTCTTTTAAAAGATTACCGATATTATCTTTTTTTCTTGAATATTTTCCTTCAATAAGTTCATAATCCCAATTAACTCTTGAAAAATTAATTCGCCAGAACTTATCTAAAAGATTCATATCTTGATAATATGAAGTTTTAAAAACAGACAAAGGAATAGCTATCTCTAGATTCCAACTGGAATCTATGTCAGAAGCATTGTTTAGTGTGCCATCAACATGTACAGCAGACCTTAAACCTGAAATATTCCAATCATTTAAGACTGGTGAGTCTAACTCTCTGTAAGGCTTTGTTAGAAATAGATCCCAAACAGTATTTAAAGCATTAATTTCTAGTTCATAATAATTATGGGTGTCACCATCTGGATCAATGAATATCTCAAAGTCATTATTATAAAAAATTACTGTATCCTTTTCTGAAATATCTCCCCAAACATGAGGTTCCTGTATTTTTGCTAAGACATAAAGATAATTATCATCCCAAATAATCTTAAAATTAGTCTGATAACTTGGAGTTTTAATACCTTCTATGTCGATAAAATTTGAGGACCATTTTACAGACTTCCAAGCTAGTTCTTTATCTAAACCATCAATATTTATTGATTCATTAGTTTTGTATGCAGTGTAGGAATTTGGACGGTTTATAGAATCTGATTGAGAGCTTACATTAAATGTTAATGCAGTTAAAATAATTAAACATAAAATATTAACTTTACTCATCTACAAACTGTTTTCTTTTGTAAAGCTAACAACCTCACTAAGATGAGCAAACGCTATTGCTACGACCGTGTCAGCAGCTCCATAATAAACTGCCAATTTATCATTTTCAATATCATGTAAAGCAGCACAAGGAAAAACAACATTAGGAACATCTCCAACCATTTCGTACTGCTCAGCAGGTCCCAATAAATAAGGTTGAGTTCTGTACTTAACTTTGTCTGGTTCATGTGTATCTAAAATTGCCGATCCCATAGCGTATCTAAATCCATTACATGTGTTAATTACTCCATGATAAATCATAAGCCATCCTTCATTTGTAAGAATTGGTATTGGACCAGCTCCTATCTTTGTACATTGCCAGGCGCTATCTTCAAATGGGGTAGCTTTCATCACGCATCGATGCTCTCCCCAATATTTCATGTCAGGACTATAGCTAATATAAATATCACCAAAGGGGGTATGTCCATTATCACTTGGACGACTCAACATTGCATATTTTCCATTTATTTTACGTGGAAATAAAACTCCATTTCTATTGAATGGTAAGAATGCATTTTCACACTGAAAAAAATCTTTAAAGTCAAAAGTATAGCCTATTCCTATAGTGGGGCCGTTATAACCATTACACCAAGTTATCCAATATCTATCTTCAATAAAAACTACTCTAGGGTCATATTTGTAATCAGATTCAATCATCTTGGTATTTCCCATTTGCATTTTAATAGGATCATGATTAATCTCCCAACTTATACCGTCTTTGCTGAAGCCAGCAAAAATATCCATTTGAACAGCTTTATTGTCACATCTAAAGACCCCTGCATAACCATCCTTGAAAGGCACAACTGCACTGTTAAAAATACTGTTCGAAGATGGGATTTCGTAACGCCCTATAATTGGATTATTACTGTAACGCCACATTACTTCATCACTACCATTGGCTCTATCCTGCCAAGGAAAACTAACAATATCTTTAGTTGAAATCATCTTTTTTAATCTTGAATTTGTTTTACTTTATCTAACCATGTGAATTTAAGAATTAATGATGTAATGGCAAACACCATCAATGCAATATATCCTTTTGGATAATCTCTTATAACAAAATAAATTGGCATGACAATCATACTAGATTGCCATATAACACCAATAACACAATTAAACATATCGCTCCAAAAATCAGTGTTTTTATTTAAAGTATTCTCTTCTTTTTTTAATTCATTAAAAACTGGACCCCACCACCCCCAAGGCCTCACTGTACGATAAAAAGACTTTAAGGTTTTCATGTCTGTGGGTTCGGATGAAAAAGTACCTACAAAGGAGCCTATCAGTGAAACAATGAAAATAATTGGAAACAAATAAATAGCTTGCATTTGTGAAAGCTCAAAAAGAATTGAGTCTTCTGAAAAACTCCCTTTATTCTGATCCAACAAAAATTGTAAAGATGCTATAATTAGTCCTGAAAGCATCCCCCAGAAATATCCCCATCCGTTGAAACGCCACCAAACCCATTTCAAAAAATTTGAAGCTACATAGCCACCAAAAAGTGCTGAGGTAATCCAAAGCGTTAAAGAATTAATTGAGTCCGCAAAAAATCCCATAAAAACTCCCAAAACCACTACAGCAAATGATGCTATGTGACTTACTTTTAAATAGTGTTTACTACTAGCATTAGGTCTATAGTATTTTTTATAAATATCGTTTACAATATAAGCTGGACCAGCATTTACAAAAGCTGAGAAGGTAGACATAAATGCAGCCAGTAAACCTGCTAACAATAAACCTTTTACTCCAATAGGTATATGAAAATTAATAACTTTGGGTAATAAAATTTCTAAATCAGCTCCAGTAAATGCTGAGTCACTTATCATCTCTGGACTTAGGGTAACCAAAGCGATTACAACTATTCCGGCTATTAAAAGGTATCGTGGAATAAATAAGATTAAATTTGTAAAGCCACTCATATATGCAGCTTCCTTTACAGATTTAGTTGAGAGAATTCTTTGCATATCAAAACTTGGTGTAGGACCTGCTAAACTTGCAAAGAATCCTTTAAAAAGTGTCATTCCAATAAATGCCCCAAACATCTTGAAACCCTCAGAATCAATTAAATCATTGAAGGCTTGATACTTATCAGTCCAGTGGGTCTCTAACTCCCATCCAAAAAACACATTTCTCCATTCTTCAGTAATCACACTATTAATTTCTAAATCACTAATTGCAAAAAAGGAATATCCAACAACTAATAAACCCGCAATAACCATGATTCCATATTGAAGTACTTCTGTTGCTACTACTGAAAACATACCTCCTTTTATCGTGTATAGGGTTGTTAAAAATATAATAATAAATGCGTAAGACTGTTCCGAATTTAAAAGTATAATTGATCCTATTTGTAATGTAAGATCCCACGGTAATATAATAGTCATAAACTTTCCTACTCCCTCAAAAAAGTAAGCTATAAAACCGATAGCTGCAATAACAGCAAATATAGCTACTATTAAATGTGATGCCCTTCCTGGTTTGTTATCACCAAAGCGTGTTAATATCCACTCTGAACCTGTCATTATGTTTGATCTTCTAATCCAAACAGCTAAAAACATCATGACAAAAATCTGATTCCAAATTGGCCAGAGCCACATAAACATAAAGCTCTTCACACCATACAAAAAAAGAATTCCAACCATCCAAGCTGTTCCTGAAACATCAAACATGCCAGATCCATTACTTAAACCTAAGTAGTACCATTTTATACTTTTACCTCCTAAAAAATAAGAATCTAAACCTTTTGATGCGCGCTTGGAAACCCATATACCTACCCCTACTGTTAGGATGATATATAAAGCTATAATTAATAAGTCTATATTGTGCATTATTTTTTTTCTTTTAAAAGGTTTACACTCCCCAGTTTTTATTAGGCTCTGGTCCCATTACAAATTTCAAAGTTCCACCTTTTAGAATTTGCTTATGTGAAATGAACGTCTTATTGTAGTTGGATCCATTTAGTGTGGCGGACTGAATATATATGTTTTTTTCTGAAACATGCTCAGCTTCAATTATAAAAAATATCTCGTCAGAAATTGAAAGAGTGGTTTTTTCGAACAAGGGACTCCCTATCTCATAATTGCCTGAAACTGGATTCATTGAATATAAACCCATGGAACTAAAGACATACCATGCAGACATTTGACCACAATCTTCATTACCACTCAATCCATCAGGTGTTGTATTATATTGAGTTTTTAATATCTGATTAACCCAATACTGAGTAAGCCAAGGTTTGTTAGCGTGGTTAAATAAATAAGCGATGTGATGACTTGGCTCATTACCGTGAGCGTACTGTCCAATTAAACCCGAAATATCATTTGAAATATTTTCACCATTAATTTCAGAACTCTCTGCGAAAAGTTGTTCTAATTTTTCGGAGAATAATTCATTCCCTCCGTGTAACTTAATTAAATTTTTCACATCGTGAGGCACAAACCAACTGTGTTGCCAAGCATTACCTTCTGTGTAATCAGCTTTTATTCTGTGTGCAGAATGTTTAGGGTCAAAAGGTTTACGCCAGGTTTTTCCATCTTGAAATTTACCTCGCATAAATCCTGAATTAGAATCAAATAAATTAGTGTAAGACTTAGATCGATTCATAAAATAATCATAATCTTCAATTTCACCTAAAGCTTTAGCTACCTGCGCCACGCACCAATCATCATAAGCATATTCAAGTGTTATTGTAACGGATTCTTCTAAAAGGTCACAAGGTATATATCCGTATTTTTTGTAGTCGTCAAGCCCTCTGTCTTCATGGAAAAAAACATTCGTTGTTATAAAATTATTTGAGGATTTAATATCTAAGTTGTCTTGCAGCATGGTAACCTTCATAGCTTGATAAGCTTTGTTAATATCGAAACCTTTGATTCCTTTAAGGTAAGCCTCAGCTATAACGGGAATTGAATGAAAACCTGTCATAGTGTTTGTTTCATTTCCGTAGAGGGTCCATACCGGAAGAACTCCTTTAGGTTCGTAATACATCAACATAGAATTTATAATATCTGAAACCTTATTAGGCTCTAACAAGGTCAATAAAGGTTGCTGAGCTCTAAAAGTATCCCACAATGAAAGTGTCGAGTAAACTATAAAATTATCAGCTTTAGAAATACTGTCATTTCCCATTCTAAATTCTCCGTTTCGGTCGCTAAATGTAACCGGAGCTAACTGAGCATGATATAGAGCTGTATAAAAAATTGTTTTGAGTGAATCAACAGGAGTTTCTATTTTAATTTTTGAGAGTGCTTGATTCCAGCTTTTGGAAGCTTTTTTTCGTGCAATATCAAAATTATGTGAACTATCTGTTATGTTTTCGATAGCATTAGCTATGCTAACTGACGAGAGTCCTACTTTTACTTTTAATTCATCATCACTTAAATCATTAAAATAAAGTTGAGCTGATGTTTTGACTCCAGTAACACTCACCTGATCTTTGTAGGCCTTGTCAGATACCAAATCAAATTCTTTAATCGATTTTGAAAATTTAGCTACAAAAAAAACTTTTTGATTATTAGCCCATCCTTTACTGTGTCTAAAACCAGTAACTGTGAATTTATCTTTAATCTCTAAGTTCGAAATTACAGCTGTGTCCCAATTAAAAGTATACCCTAAATCAATTACAACTGATTGGGGATCGTTTTCAGCGAATGTATATTTATGATAGGCTGTCCTTAAATCTGACGTTAGTTCTGCTCTAATATTAAAATCTTCTAAAAAAACACTATAATAACCTGCTTCTGAAGTTTCATTCTCGTGTGAATAATTCGATTTGAAAGGAATATCTTTTCTAGATTGAAAAGTTTGGGCTAAGTCAACTTTTTTATTAATTGGCATAAAACGAATATCTCCTAAGTCCCCTATTCCGGTTCCACTTAAGTGTAAGTGACTAAATCCTATCATTGTGGAATCTGATATATGGTATCCTGAACACCAGTCCCATCCAGAAACTCCATTGTCAGGACTAACTTGAAGCATTCCAAAAGGAACAGTAGCTCCTGGAAAGGTATGTCCGTGACCACCTGTACCTATAAGAGGATTTACATAATTTGTAAATACTTTGGAATCTTCATTAACCCGTTTAGAACATGAAGTAGCCAATGAGAAAGATATGAATGCATATATTATACATATCTTAGCTTTATTATAGAAATTCATTTATATCAACTTAGATGGATGTGAAGATGCAAAAAAAACGCTGTATAACGAATAAAATTAGACAGATAACTAAAAAGTAAAGCTGAACGTTCAAAAACTTAAATATGCAACCAAGTAATAATTTAAAAATTACCTTAAGACATCATCTCATTTTCTGGTTAATTTACTTTCTTTTAAATATCCTCAGATGGGGAAATTATTTTGATAATTACGAATATTCACTAAAATCAAATTTAGTTGGTTTCCCAATCCATATGATTTTATGCTACTTGAACATCTATGTTTTGATGCCAAAACTTGTCTTTAAGCGAAAATATTTATCATACTTGTTATTTTTAATTCTGTCATTAATTTCAATGGTCTTTATTAAATTTAATCTCACCTATTTTTTGATAAGTAACAATGTATGGCCTGAAGGCCCATCATTCATACAAAATGTAACTTTTAGCTATGCTGTAGACATGATGATTGGTGAATTATATGTGATTACTTTTGTGACGGCTATAAAAATTACAATGGATTGGTTACAAGAACAAAAAAGAGTTACTGCCCTAGAAAAAACACAATTAGAAACAGAATTACTTTTTTTAAGAACTCAAATTTCGCCTCATTTCTTTTTTAATACCCTAAATAATATTTATTCATTAGCAATTGAAAAGTCTGATAAAACCCCTAAGTTGCTACTTAGACTTTCTGAACTAATGCGCTATCTACTCTACGAAACAAAATCAAAAAGACAAAGCCTAGAAAAAGAAATAATTTGTATTGAAAATTATTTAGATTTAGAGAAGATTCGTTATGGAAACCTCCTTAAAATAAATACAACAATTAGTGGAGACATTTCAGATAAAAAAATAGCACCAATTTTATTGCTTTCATTCATTGAAAACGCCTTTAAACATGGTGCCAATAATAATTCAGGCAAAGTTAATATTGATATTGATTTTAATTTAGTAGAAAATTTTCTTTACTTTACTATATCGAACCCAATTTCTGAAGATAAAATAATAAGTGAAAGGGTAGAAAATTCAAGTGGAATTGGACTTACTAATGTTAAAAAAAGACTAGAATTAGGCTATAACTCTGAAGATTACCAATTAAGTATTGAAAATAAAAATCAAATTTTTGTTGTAAAACTTAAAATAAAAGTATGACAAATATTAACTGTTTAATTATTGATGACGAACCATTAGCAGTAAATGTTATTAAAAATTTCATTGAAGAAATAAATAATATTTCAGTCATAGAAACATTTAATAGCGCTATTGATGCCTTGTCTTTCCTTAAAGACAATAATGTGGATTTAATTTTTTTAGATATTAATATGCCACTTTTAAATGGTCTAGATTTTATTAAAAATCTTGAAAAAAAACCATTAATTATAGTCACAACAGCTTATGATGAATATGCAATAAAAACTTATGAATTGGAAGTTCTAGACTACCTTGTAAAACCTATTTCTTTTCCTAGGTTTATAAAAGCCATAAACAGAGCTTCAAAAACTTTGGCTACTACAGAGTTAACAGAAAAATCTAAATCAATCAAAAGACCTTTCACTTTTATCAAAGTTGATAAAAAGAAAATGAAAAAAATTTATTTAGATGAAATACTAGTTATTGAATCTTTAAGAGATTATTTAAAAATCACTACTCAAACTAATAAGTATATTATACATAGTACTCTAACTAATTTTACAAAGCTCTTGCCTGAGAGTAATTTCATAAGAATCCATAGATCCTTCACAATTGCCATTGACAAAATAGATACAGTTGAGGGAAATAGCTTAGAAATTGAAGGAATTCGATATGTGATCGGAAGATCATATATAGAAAATGTAAAGAAAAGGATTCTAGGTTAATCGTTATATGACAGGTAGAGTTAAGTACTGTGAAGTTTGCAAAATAGATTTCTCTATTCTATTTAGAGTGCAATATCAAACATCAAAAGAATGGATATTTGTGTGTCATGAATGTTTATTGAATCTTAAAAAAGATAACCCTGCATACAAATATGGTGGAACATGGAAAAAATGAGTACTTTAGTTTTAAAACAAAAAAGCCTCACATTTCTGTGTAGCTTTAAGTGACCCAAACTTATAATAATTCGAACTTTTTAGAAAGTATTAATACTCGCATACAAGTTCATTAGACTTAAAAATAAGAACTGAATTTCATGAAAATAAAACAGAGTAATTTTTAGTTTTTGAGTCCTTAAATTTTTAAATTCACTTAAAATCATTTCTTATGAATAGGTTGTTCGTCTTTTTTATTTTCTTAATATCAAATAACGTTGTTTCGTCACAGTCTCAAGATAACGTATACCATACAAGTAAAACTAAAGTCTTTTTACTTGCTGGTCAATCAAATATGGACGGTAGAGGAGATGCTTCCAAAATCACAAAACAAGATAAAAAAGAATTGAAATTAGCTCAAAATAATATAAGTTATTATTATAAGGGAACAACTAACAATATTAAAGAACCTATAATCATAGACGGGGTTTTGGATGTGACAGATCCTTGGGATTATGTAAAAAAGAAATTCAGAATAGAAAAATGCTTCGGCCCCGAGTTATTTTTTGGTATAGAACTTGCAAAAAAATATCCAAATGAAAAGTTTTTGTTCATAAAACGATCAGAAGGAGGCACTTCTCTGTATGGTGCATGGAATCCAAATTGGACGCTAGAAAAAGCAAAATTAAAGGATGAAGAACACAAACGAAAATTGTATAAAGATTTTATTGAGATTGTTGATTTACAGCTTGAAAAATTGGAGCCTGGTAGCTATGAAATTGCAGGGATGTTGTGGGTTCAGGGAGAATCAGATAGTGGTAATAGACACGGATCACTACCAACTGAAAAATATGCTGAGAATCTAACATCTCTGATTAAAAAGGTCAGGTTGCATTATAAAGTAGATGATTTACCTTTTCTGATGCTTGGAGTGGGAAGTAATAAAGTCATAAGTAAAATGAAAGAAACAAGTCTGAATCTTTCTAATGTTACTTTAATCGAAAGAAGTCTCAAATCAAATGCTCAAAACTACACCCCACGTTATACTCACGATTGGAATGGAAAGCCAGCAAATCATTACAATTACAGTGGGATGAAAAAAATTGGACAACTATTTTTTGAAAATTATTCTAAGTTTTATGGTAATTACATTAAATAGTTCAAACCCAAAAAGTAAACGCTATTTATGGGCAATATCAATGTTATCGAAATAAATTTCAAAAAAAAATCCCAAAAAATAAATTATTATTCTTTGGGATAATCTGTGACCCAAACTTTAGAAAGTTCGAACTTTATTAAAAGTTTCAATTCTACCAATAAATTCTAAACATAAGATTTGGTGTAATCCCAATAGACAACTTCTCTATTATCTCAATTGGATCGCCTATACTGTTATTTCCTCTGTATTCTTTGCTAATTAAGCTTTTTCTATTGTAAATATTTCTAATAGATAGTCCAATTTCACCTCTTAGTTTATTGTACTTAGACAATTTAAAATCATAGGTTGAAGACAAATCAAGACGATGATAAATAGGTAATTCGACAGTATTAATACCATCATTAAATTCTAACCCATCAATGCTATCTTTTGCAATAGTAAAAGGTTTACCTGTTTGCCATTTCCAACCTAATGCAAATTGAAAACCGTTTAATTTATAACTCAAAGCCGCTGACAAAGAATGTGTAACATTAGATTTTGAAGTAAAATCTTTATTGTTGTTTAAATTTTCGAATCTACTTTGTGATTGATTCAAAGAATAACTTAGCCATGAGCTAAAGCTATTAAATTGTTTTTGCGCAAAAACATCTAATCCAATAATATTCCGTTGACCAATATTAAAATTACTATTATCAGGATTTAAAAATCCAAGCGATAAGGCGGTGATGTTATTTAATTTTTTATGATATGCATCTATATCAATACTTAATCCTTTTTTGATGTAAATAAATCCTGCAGAAAATTGCCGACTGTTAATAATAGGAAACGCATTACCATCTGCTAATCTCCACAATCTGTTTTCTAATGAAAGATCGCTTAATATGGTTTCATCAATCTCACTAATAATTTGGTTTTTAATTTCGGCAGATCCCTGGAATTTTAAATTTTTAGTAAGGGGTTTGTAAATCACTAACCTTGGCTCTAACCTTACAGCATCTAGTTCATCAAAATAAGTACTTCGCAAACCAAAGCTAAGATTAAAAAGTTTTGAATTTTTATAATCGTATTGACCATACAAACTATGCGTTTGTATAATGTTGTGCTCTGTATCTAAAATTAATGAAAGGTTTGTTGTATTTAAAAACGCATAAGCAACATCTTTGAGAGCGTATTGATATCCAATTGTAAACTTACTGGCTTTTGATCTATCGATAATAACTTCTGATGATAGTCCTGAATCAAAAATGGTATTTCGTTTTTCAAAATCTGAAATCTGAACATCTCCTTCTCTAGTAATAAAATTATAGTTAAGCTTGTAATCAGAGAAAAATGCTGTTGTATTTTGAGTTGTATTTTTATTCCACTTCACCTTCCAACCTAAACCATATCCCATGTTACTTGAGACTAATTTGTCATTAAATCTTTTATTATTTTCAGCGTCATTAAGGACATAATCTAATTGATTATCAATGGAGATTATACTTGCATACAAAATGTTATTTTTATTGGGCTTAAAATTCAGTTTAAGATTGTAATCTACAAATGAAAACTCATTATTTTCATTCCCGGAATTTTTAATTTTAGTGCTTTCAAAAACTTTATCTGCGAATTGATTAAAGGCAAATGTTTCTAATACGTCTGTGTAGCTTCGTCTAAGTGATCCTTGAATATTCAATTTATCTTTTATAATCGGGACTTCTATTAACGCATCTCCATTGATCCCGTTAAAACCCAACTGAGCCTTTACAGTTTGAGATATATTAGAGTTAGAAGACATATCTATAACACTAGATAAACGTTCACCATATCTCGCATGAGAACCTTTGTTTATAAACTTAATTTTTGAAGTAATATTTGGATTAAATGGAGAAATCATTCCAAAAAGATGTCCTTTATGATAGATGTTTATACCGTCCCATATTAAACGATTTTGATCTGACGCTCCCCCTCTTACAAAAAAACCTGTAGCGGTTTCATTGGGACTTAATACTCCTGGTAACAGCTGAATACTTTCTAAAACATCTGGCTCAACAAGCCCTGGTAAAATACCAAGTTCAGTAGGTGAAAGCGCATAAGAGCCATTATTAATTTTTCGGATACCTTTTGTTAAGTAACTACGAACAACCACTATATCGAGTTCATTTACCTCTGTTTTTTCTTCTGGAAATTTGTTGACAACAATATATCGGTTATTTATTATTTTATAATTGAGTTTAGTTTGCAACTTCAAAGCTTCTAAAACTTCGGTTAAGGTTCTTTTTTGTCTTTTCAATAATATACGCTTTTTGCTTATATCATAGTCATTATAAGAAAATAGTACATCATAAGTATGTTCTATTTTAGTAAATGCTTCTTTAATAGATTCGTTTTTAAACTCTACATAAAAAGCCTCTTCTTGCGAAGAGGCTGTCAATGAGAGTAACATTAAAACAAAAATACAGATCAACCTCATCTTTAATATCTAAGTTTAATGTTACGATTGTCATTCTTATTGTATTTCATATTTAGTGCGTCAAAAACAGTAATTAAAGCAATATTGAGATTATCGTGTGGGAAACTACCAGAAAAAACTGTTGAATCATCAATAGATTCTGAATCAATTTTTATATTATATTGATTTTCCAGGGCAGTTATTACATATCTAATTGGTACACTCTTGAATGTACTTTCTCCATCAATCCATGTTGGCTTAGAAAGCTGAGTAGCGGAAGATTCCGATGGATTACCATTTACTTTTCTAATGCGCTGAGTTGATTGTAAAATATGTTCCGAAGACTCTGAACTAACGCTTACTTTTCCTTCATAACAAACGACATCAAAAAAATCATTTTTAGAATTTACATTAAACTGAGTTCCTAAAACTGTGACTGAGCCATTGTTTGTGTTAACAGTAAAAGTGTTTCCCTTTTCTACCTTGAAATAAGCTTCACCATCTAAGGTTAGTTGCCTGCTCTTTTTCCAATTATTTTCATTGAAAACAATGGTAGATTTAGAGTTTAAAATTACTTGAGAATCATCAAGAAGAGTAATAGTTTTTGTTTCACCAAAATTAGTTTCATAAATAATATCATTGTTCCCTAAAATTGAAAACAACCCAAACAGAAAAAAAATCGAAGCTGCAATACCAATTGACCAACGTACAGGATATAACTTAAAAATTGGAGTCTTTTTATTTGCAATCTTTTGTTGAATCTTATTAAACGAATGTTGAGTTGATGCATTTAACTTATCAGAAGTATGTAGACCTTTTCGCAACTTTAGATAAAAATTATAATCAGCCTCAGTAATACGGTTTTTTAATTCTTTATCTGAGAGGTTTCCTTCTAGCCATTGTGCTAAAAAAGTGTCCTTATCTATATGTGTATTCTGATTTTCCATTCTATTTCTATTTTTAAGACAATTGATTTGATAAATACCCTACTTGTTAATTTTAGTTAAACATCACCAATTTCTTTTCTCATGACAACCAAGGCTTGATGCATACGTTTTTCTACAGCTTTTACGCTAATATCTAAATGTAGAGCAATCTCTTTGTATTTCATCTTTTCAATTCTATTCATTAGAAATACTTCACGCTGTTTTTCTGGCAAGTTATCAATTGTAGATTCTAACTTTTCCATGAACTCCTTTTCAAGCATAATAAATTCAGGGGACTCATTAGTACTATCGTTCCCATTATGTTTTCGGTAATTTTGTACTACTTTTTGATGCTTTATATCATTTAGAAACATATTATTAGCAATACTATAAATATAACTCTTCACTTTATTAGGATCTACTTTGTTACAATTCTCCCAAAGTTTTATAAACACATCTTGTAAAATATCTTCAGATTTATCTATATCTTGAGTTTTATAAAAAAGAAACCGTCTAATTTCTTTAGCATAAGTATTATATAAAGCCTCAAAAAATTTCGAATCACATATATTTTGATTGTGTTTTGACATTAAATTGGTTTTAATTTAAACCCAAAACTATGAATAAAATAATTTAAGAAAAAAGTAGGGTTTTTATGTTTTAAATTGTATTAATAGAGATTAACCTCAATAATTTTTAAAATAAAAAATGAAAAAAATGAAAAAAATGAAAAATTTTAAACTTTTAATTTTTAGTATTTCAATGGTACTTACAGTTTTGATGTCTTGTACTAATGAAGAAGTAATTATTGATAATCTACAAAATACCGAGGAAAGTGAATCTATTGTAACAACTTTAAGTAGACTTAACCAACAGTATGATGATAATGGAAATGTAGACGAAGCGGAAAATCCTGCTGGCAATATTGTCTTTGATTTTTGTTTCGATTTTGTATACCCAATCAATCTTTCATTTAATACGGGTACTACAGTAACAGTAAATAGTTTAGATGAACTAATAGAAATTTATTTTGCTTCAACAGAAAATTTATTTATAAATGGGATTGCGTTTCCTTTTGAAGTGGAGATCTACAATGAAAATAGTAATGCTCTAGAAATAGAAACTATAAATAGCGAAGATGAATTTTTAAGCTTATTAGAAGACTGTGGTTTTGAGGACGAGGTAGAGGATTGTATTTGTACTGAAGAATATGACCCTGTTTGTATTGATATTACAGATTTAGATGGAGAACTATTTACAATTTCATATCCAAATGCTTGCTATGCAATATGCGATGGTTTCACTGAGGACGATTTTAGTGAAGAATGCCAAATAGACTACGAATCTAGTGATGGAGAATGTTTTGAATTTGTGTATCCTATTTCCATAATATTAGACGAAGGAGATCCTGTAACTGTAAATTCTCGTGAAGAACTATTTAATGCTACATACGGTGCCTATCACATTGATTTAGTACTTCCATTAGATATTATAATTGAAAATGAGTCGATAGTAACAATTAATAACTATGATGAGCTAGAAGCTATAATTGAAGATTGCATTGGCGATGATAATGTTGGAGTTGTCGATTGCTCCATTGAAGACATTACAAGTGCTTTAATAAATTGTTTTTGGCAAATTGATTTTGTTGACGATGACCAATATCTTTATAACTTTTTCAATGATGGTACATACCAAGTGCAGTCCGACGATAGTCTTCTTACATATGGGGAATGGATTATAAATGCTGGAAACGAAACCTTTTACATAACCCTAGCAGCAAACTCACCTATCTACAATGACGAATGGGTGGTTACTGTATGTGATGAAAGTTTAGAAATGCAAAGTCTAGTATCTCCTCAAGCTGAGCTTTACTCAATAGATTGTGTCGAAGAAGGTTTAGAAGACTGTTCAATTGAAGAGGTTGAAGTTCTATTATCAAATTGCTCATGGGTAAATCTTAATAATGATATTTACTCCTACATTATTAATCCAGATTACACATTTGAAGTGGTTGAAGGAAACACCATCACTACCACAGGGGTTTGGGATTTAAATGTCACAGGCAATGGATATTTAATGAGTCTGAATTCGAATTCTACACAATTTCAGGACACATGGTTAATTGCTGATTGTGATGAAGGGGATCTAATTATTTTAAGCTTAGTATACGAAACTACAATTATTTCTGATAATTGTGACTAGGAAAACCTAACTTAAATTATTGTAAGCCTTCAGTTATAATACTGGAGGCTTATTTATGTTTACTATAAAATTATATTAGTTGTTTCCAATAGGCTATATCAATTTTATCGAAGGAAATCTCAAACATAAAAAATGGAGAACCAATTCCTGTGAATCAATTCTCCAATTTAGTGAGCCCGATAGGATTCGAACCTATGACCGCCTCCTTAGAAGGGAGGTGCTCTATCCAGCTGAGCTACGGGCCCGTAGATTTTGTATATCTACTAATAATGTCGGGGTGGCAGGATTCGAACCTGCGGCCTCCACGTCCCAAACGTGGCGCGATAACCGGGCTACGCTACACCCCGAATTGGTTATCATATTTGGTCTAAAATAAATTAAGAACCAAGAATAAGTAAATTACATAGATTACACTAAATTTAAAAAGTGAATTCGGATAAACGAAGAAACTTTAGTCGGGGTGGCAGGATTCGAACCTGCGGCCTCCACGTCCCAAACGTGGCGCGATAACCGGGCTACGCTACACCCCGAATAGTTATCAGTTGTAATTTATGTCCTGCGGAGAGACAGGGACTCGAACCCTGGCGACAGTTACCCGTCGACAGATTAGCAATCTGCTCCATTACCACTCTGGCACCTCTCCAATAAAATGAACTTGTGCAATAAAATTGCGGTTGCAAATGTAACTTTTCATTATTAAGAACGCAAGCTATTTTTTTACTTTTTTAATTGAATGCTAGCCTATTCAGGATATTCAATACGCAGATGATACATATTGGCTAGTTTATGTTTTAAAACCTTCTTAATAGATTGAATTTCTTTGAGGGTGATTGTAGCATTTAAAAACTGATCTGTATCCATTTGTTTGGATATTATGGAATCAACAAAATTATTGATTTTTGTTGAATTAGGATCCTTTAGACTTTTTGATGCTGCTTCCACACTATCACACATCATCAATATAGCTGTCTCTTTATTAAACGGCTTTGGACCGTTATAACAAAAATCTGAAGGGTTAAAAGCTAAATTACTCTCAAGTTGTTTGTTATAAAAAAAATAGACAATACTACTGCCATGATGTGTGCGAATAAAATCGATAACTCTGTCAGGAAGATTATTCTTCTTAGCCAGCTCAATTCCGTCAATAACATGATTAATAATAATATCTACACTTTCTTTTGGTGATAATTCATCGTGTGGATTAATTCCTGTAGACTGGTTTTCCGTAAAATAGGTTGGATTAACCATTTTCCCAATATCATGATACAAAGCGCCTACTCTGACAAGCATTGCATTAGCTCCAATTTCATTTGCAGCAGCTTCAGCAAGGTTTGCAACATTTAGAGAATGGTGAAATGTTCCTGGGGCTTTTTCCGATAATTCTTTTAATAGCTTGGAATTTGTATCTGATAGTTCAAGTAAGGATACATCTGAAACAAGTCCAAATAATTTTTCATATATGTATATCAGTGGCTGAACGAACAAGGTTGCTAAGCCGCAAAGTACAAACATCAAAAAAGTCTGCCATTCCAGATTGTTGATACTACCTTCATGGATCACATAAAAAGCAAAATAAGAAACTATATATATGAACGTTATTTGACCAACGGAAATAAATAAATTAGCTCTTTTATACAGCTCCGAAACTGTTAGAATTGTTACTATACCAGCTATAGTTTGTAAAAACATATACTCATAATTATTAGCTACTACAAAGCCTAATAGTAAAACAGTAATAACATGAGCGAACAAACCTAGACGAGCATCAAAAAAAGCTTTTAAAGTCAATGGTAATATACAAAGGGGTACTACATATACATAGTAAGAATTAAAATTAACCACTAAAGTGGTTAATAATACCATTAATACAATATTGAAAAATATAAATGTAACCTTAGTATTATTGTCAAATACTTCAGCTCTATATTTTTTAACAAATAATAATAACATTAATAACGCTAAAGACACTAAGAGTGTATAAGCAGACAGAATCCAATAATAATTTGAGTCTGTTAATTCTTGTGACTCATATTCAGATTCCAAAGATTTCAGAATACTATAATTCTCCCCTTGTACGACTTCTCCTTTGGAAATAATTAGTGTTTGCTTTTCTACCCGACCTCGTACAAGTTTTAGTTGACTGAGACGTTCTTCAAGAAATGCATTAGTGAGGACTTTATTTAAACTAGCATTCGGTTTGATAATATCGAAAAATAGTGCTAAAAAACGTTGACGGTAAGATTGAATTCCTAGATTGATAACTTGTGACTCTACAAAAGACTTCAAGTTAGTTTGGAGAAAAAAAGTTAAGTAAGATTTAAAACCGTTTTGAGTTTTATCTTTTAAAATAGATATTTGTTGGTTTGGCCCATAATCATAGGACATTTCAAGAACACCACTTTTGTAAATTTGATCAAGAATACTCAAACCATTTTCATACAACTCAGCTTTAATGAAATCGTTTGGCAGCTCATAAAACAAGCTATTAAATTCTAATTCATAATCACTTTTAGCATTAGCATAAACTTCTGTATCAATATCAAAAAAAACAGCTGACTGCTTAGCAATTTGTTCCTTTTCAGAAATTATTTCTTCAGTAGATTTTTTTATAGCAAAATCAAAAGGAGCATACAGGTTTTCAGATTGCCATGGTTTTCCTTTTTCAAAACTATACCTGAAGGTTCCACTCTTTGGAAATAAATAAACAATCACAAAAGTGGTTATTATAAATAAAAAAAGTTTATAAATTAAAGAATGGTTTTTATGATATAGGTTTATTAAATCTTTCATCAAGTAAAACTAGGTTCAGAATTAGTGGAAATATTCAAAAGTTAAGTACTGAACTAACTATAGTGCTATATTGGTATCAGTTACTCAAAAGTAATAAAAAAGAAGTGCATTTTATCACCATATTAAAATTTTACTTCATTATATATCCTAAATTTTATTTATTTTAGCGTATAACACATTTAAATAGTCAACTATGAGTAAAGACGTTGTAATAGTTTCAGTAGCTAGAACTCCAATTGGAAGTTTTTTAGGGTCTCTTTCTTCTGTTTCTGCACCAAAACTAGGCTCAATTGCAATCAAAGGTGCCTTAGATAAAATTGGTTTGTCGCCAGAGCTTGTAGATGAAGTTTTGATGGGTAATGTGGTTCAATCTGGCGCAGGGCAAGCCCCAGCTAGACAAGCTGCAATCTATGCAGGGATTCCAAATTCAGTGCCTTGCACTACTATAAATAAGGTCTGTGCTTCTGGAATGAAATCTATCATGCAAGCTGCTCAATCTATAGCCCTAGGAGATGCTGAAATTGTTGTAGCTGGTGGAATGGAAAACATGAGTTTAATACCTCACTATCATAATGCCCGAACGGCTCAAAAATTTGGAGCTATTTCATTAGAAGATGGAATGCAAAAAGATGGATTAGTTGACGCATATTCAAATAAGGCCATGGGTGTATTTGCAGATGCTTGTGCAGAAGCATATAACTTTAGTAGAGAGATACAAGATGCCTTTGCTATACAATCATATAAACGCACCAAAGAAGCATGGGATAATGGGAAATTCGATTCTGAAATAGTCCCTGTAACAGTACCACAAAAAAGGGGTGAGCCAAAAGTAGTGGATACCGATGAAGAGTACACTAACGTACGTTTAGAAAAAATACCTAATCTACGTCCCGCTTTCACTAAAGACGGAACTGTGACTGCTGCAAATGCTTCTACAATTAATGATGGAGCAGCTGCAATAATACTAATGAGTAGTAATAAAGCAATAGAACTAGGATTAAATATACTTGCTACTATAAAAGGATATGCAGATGCGGCTGTGGAACCTGAGTGGTTTACAATAGCTCCTTCAAAAGCAGTACCAAAAGCACTTGAGAAAGCTAACATAAGTATTTCTGAGGTAGACTTTTTCGAATTCAACGAAGCATTCTCAGTAGTTGGACTTGCAAATACTAAGTTATTAAAACTTGATGAATCTAAAATTAACATTAATGGTGGAGCTGTTTCTTTAGGCCATCCACTTGGCTGTTCAGGAGCAAGAATTGTAGTGACTTTATTAAGTGTTTTAGAACAAAATGACGGTAAAATTGGAGTAGCTGCTATATGTAATGGAGGTGGGGGCGCTTCGGCATTAATTCTAGAACGAAAAATTTAAATAATGCAGTACGGCCTTTGCTACTTGAGTGTTGTTCCATTAAGACTTGAAGCCTCAGACACTAGTGAGTTAGTATCTCAAGTACTTTATGGGGAATGCTTTAAAGTTTTAGAACAACGTAAATTCTGGAGTAGAATTCGGCTATCATTTGATAAATATGAAGGATGGGTTGACAATAAACAATTTCAACTCATCGAAGAATCAGCCTATAATGAGCTAGCTAAAGAAACGCCATTATTAAGTACAGACCTAGTTGATTTTATATCAGATATAAATAATCATCTACATCCAATATTACTAGGCTCTAATTTGAACGGACTACGATTTTTAAATCATCATTTTCAAGGTGCAAAGTCAAAAGGTCAATTCAAGAAATCTAATATAGTTAATACAAGCCTACTTTACTTAAATTCTCCTTATTTATGGGGTGGGAAAACACCTTTTGGTATTGATTGTTCAGGCTTTACTCAAATGGTTTACAAACTAAACGGATTTAATATTCTAAGAGATGCTTCACAACAAGCTTCTCAAGGTGATGCACTCAGCTTTATAGAAGAAAGTTCTCCTGGTGATTTAGCTTTTTTTGACAATAGTGAAGGAGATATTACTCACGTAGGGATAATTATGAAAGATCATCGTATCATTCATGCCCATGGAAAGGTAAGAATAGACCTGTTAGACCACAGTGGTATTTACAATGTAGATACTAAAAATCACTCACACAAACTTAGGGTTATTAAAAGGATAGTATTATAACAAAAAAACCATTCAAAATATGAATGGTTTTTTTGTTATAATACTACGATGTAACTCTACTTTTTGTCTAAAGAATCAGCCATAGCTTTATATTCTTTGTATTTTTTAGTATTACCTACTGCACTATATATATTTGATAATGTTTTGGCTGCTTGATAGTTATCTGGAGTTATAGAAATCGCACTTTCTAGATAAGGAATTGCCTCTAAAAACATCTGATTACGTTCTTTTTTTAACTTATCATACTTAACATCATCTGCTCTACTAGACCCTAGACTATTCATCTGATCAAGGATAGATTGCTCCTGGCCTAATATTAGTGCTGCTACATTAATGTAAGCTTTTGTATAATCTGGTTTAAGTTCAATTGCTCTTAAATAATACTTTTTTGAATTTTCAAAATCGTTAGCATCTGAAGAAATTATTGCAAGATTGTACTGTAATTCATGATTATTGGGATCTTTCTGAACGGCAATTTCTAATAAGCTTTTAAATTTAGGAATATTTCCCATATTATAATGTAAATAAGCTTCTTGCAGTAACAGATCCATACTATCTGGATCATCTGCTCTAGCCACAGCAAATGCTTCAAGAGCTTTATCATTATCTCCACGCTCTTTATAAATTAACGCAATATTTTTAATTATTTCAGGGAATCTAGATTTTGTAAATTCTTCCGTGGGATTTATGTGTGTTTTGGCTCTAACTGAAAGATTCATTAAAGCTTCGTTGTCAAAAGATTCTTTTTTTTGTGTTTCAACATTTGTAGCAAAAATCTTTTTTTCAATTCCAGTATACTCAAGATCTCTCAATTTTTCATAAAGTACTAGAGAACGATCATAATTTTTTATTGCAACAGAGTGATTAGCTGCCACATACAAGTATAAAGTATCTGAAGGTGATAAATCATAAGCCACCTCAAAGAAATTTGAAGAATTCTCATAATCATTTTTCCCAACCAAAGAGTTTCCCGTGTTAATTAAATGGGATAACAATCGTTGTTTTTGAAACTCAAGTGAAGTAGCATCAGCTTTAGCAGTTACAAACTTTAAAGCTTCAATTGATTTTTTAACACCATTAAATTCACCTTTTACCGTATTTACTTTAGCACCTCCACCTGATTTAGAATAATACATGCTTCTATACAAGTAATACTTACTCTTATACTTATCATCCATTGTTTCCAATAAAGCCTCGGCTGCATCTAGCGCAACTCCTGCATTTTCATAATTCTCTTTTAACAATGCTTTTTTGGCAGATCTTAATTCTTTTTTTTGTGCAAAACCAGGAAAACCCAAGGTTAATACTAACGCCAATATTAAATAATTTTTCATTTTTGTAAAGTTTGTTTTTTATTCTTCTTCTTGGGTGTCAGCAGATGCTTCACCTGTTTGAGATAAATTAGTTTCTTTGATAGCTTCATTTGTTAGCTCCTCAGAGTCGTCAATTTCATCTTCGTCCTCACGCATGACTTTAGCGACTGCAGCAATTGAATCATTTGCTTTTAGATTAATTAAACGAACCCCTTGAGTTGCACGCCCCATCACTCTTAAATCCTCAACAGCCAATCTTATAGCTACTCCAGACTTGTTGATAATCATTAAGTCATCTTCATCAATTACATTTTTTATTGATACTAAATTTCCTGTTTTTTCGGTAATTGAAATAGTTTTAACTCCTTTACCTCCCCTATTAGTGATTCTGTAATCTTCTAAACTGGATCGTTTTCCATAACCGTTTTCTGAAACGACCAGGATATTACTCTCCATATCATCTACAGCTATCATTCCTATGACCTCATCAGTTTCATGTGCTAGAGTAATTCCTCTAACTCCAGAAGCACCACGGCCCATTGGTCGAGTTTTTGCTTCTTCAAATCGAATAGCCTTACCAGACTTTAAGGCTAACATCACTTGGCTTGCTCCAGTAGTTAATTTCGCTTCCAATAACTCATCATCTTCCTTGATTGTTATTGCATTAATTCCGTTAGTTCTAGGTCGAGAATATTGTTCTAAAGATGTCTTTTTTACCTGACCCTTTTTAGTAGCCATTATCACAAACTGAGAATTAATGTAATCTTCGTCTTTAAGGTCTTGAGTACAAATAAATGCTTTTACTTTATCGTCCTGTTCAATGTTTATTAAGTTCTGAATAGCTCTTCCTTTTGAAGTTTTACTACCTTCTGGTATTTCATAAACACGCATCCAAAAACACTTACCTTTTTGAGTGAAGAATAACATATATTGGTGATTAGTTCCTACAAATAAATGCTCTAAAAAATCTTCATTTCGTGTAGTTGATGCTTTTTGACCAACACCACCTCTATTTTGAGTTCTGTATTCGGTTAATGAGGTTCGTTTGATATATCCAGCATGAGAAATTGTAATAACTACCTGCTCGTTAGGAATCATATCTTCAATTGATAAATCTCCTCCAGCATACTCAATCATAGATCTACGCTCGTCACCATATTTTTCTTTAACAACCGTAAGCTCATCTTTAATTATCATCATGCGACGTTCTTTTTTATCAAGAATGTCTTTTAACTCGTCAATAGTTTTCATGATATCGTCATATTCACCACGTAACTTATCCTGCTCAAGCCCAGTTAACTGTCTTAATCTCATTTCAACAATCGCCTTCGACTGAATCTCCGTAAGGTTAAAACGTTCAATTAATTTCTCACGAGCTTGCTCTGCATTGGAACATCCTCTAATAATAGCAATAACTTCATCAATATTGTCAGAAGCAATTATCAGTCCTTCTAAAATATGAGCACGTTCCTCCGCTTTCTTAAGTTCATATGTAGTTCTTCTAACAACTACCTCATGACGGTGCTCAACAAAATGATGAATCATATCTTTTAAATTCAACATTTCTGGTCGCCCGTTAACTAATGCTATATTGTTGACACTAAAAGAAGATTGAAGCGCAGTGTATTTATATAGTTTATTCAAAACGATATTTGGAATAGCATCTTTCTTTAAAACATATACAATACGCATTCCGTTTCTGTCAGATTCATCACGAATTGTAGAAATACCTTCTAATTTCTTATCGTTAACCAAGTCAGCAGTCTTTTTAATCATATCTGCTTTATTGACCTGGTATGGAATTTCGGTCACAATGATACATTCTCGACCATTGACGTCTTCTATGTTTGCTTTAGCACGAATAACCACACGGCCACGGCCTGTTTTGAAAGCTTCTATAACTCCGTCATATCCATAAATAGTACCTCCTGTTGGAAAATCTGGCGCCTTAACATGAGTGATCAACTCATCAATATCGATATCTCTATTGTCAATGTAAGCTGTAATACCATCAACAACCTCGGAAAGATTATGAGGGGGCATGTTAGTTGCCATTCCAACTGCAATTCCAGAAGCACCGTTAACTAATAATCCAGGAATTCGAGTTGGTAAAACAGTAGGTTCTTTAAGTGTATCATCAAAGTTTAACTTGTGATCAACAGTGTCCTTATCTATATCTGCGAGCATATCTTCAGATATTTTTCGCATTCTAGCTTCTGTATATCGCATTGCAGCCGGACTATCTCCGTCAATAGAGCCAAAGTTACCTTGACCATCTACCAACATGTATCGAAGACTCCACTCCTGGGCCATACGGACCATAGCGTCATAAACTGATGTATCTCCGTGTGGGTGATATTTACCCAAGACTTCTCCAACAATTCTAGCTGATTTTTTGTGAGCAGTATTAGACCTAACTCCAAGTTCATGCATTCCAAACAATACTCTGCGATGAACAGGTTTAAGCCCATCTCTGACATCTGGAAGCGCTCTAGATACAATGACTGACATCGAATAATCGATGTAAGCTGACTTCATTTCATCTTCAATATTAATAGGAATTACCTTTTCACCTTCTATCATTTTTTGTGCTGTATTTTCGTTCGTAATATAACCAAGCTAATATACCACTTTTTAAGAAATAAATAAACTAATTTAAGTCGCTTTTTTGACTCTATTTATCAACAATTTAAAGAAGTGAATTCGTTAACAAATAGAGGTTGAAAAATTTTGTTTTTAATTAGTTTTTTGTATCATTTGTATTAATGAAAATAATTTGGGTATAGTTCTTGATATTATCCCATTGAATATGTAAATTTAACAACAGATTTTTGTTATGGATGATAATTTTTCCCCTAGAGTAAAAGATGTTATTTCTTTCAGTAAAGAAGAAGCGCTACGCCTTGGTCATGATTTTATAGGTACCGAACACTTAATGCTTGGTCTTTTGAGAGATGGTGATGGAAAAGCTATAGACATATTAAACTCTTTAGATGTTGACTTGGGTCATTTAAGACGAAAGGTTGAAATCCTAAGCCCTGCTAATCCAAATATAATAATTACCTCTAACGAAAAGAAAAATCTTCATCTGACAAGACAAGCAGAACGAGCCCTAAAAACAACTTTTTTAGAAGCTAAATTATTTCAAAGTAAAATTATAAATACTGCACACTTACTTTTGTGTGTTTTAAGAAATGAAAATGATCCTACCACCAAGCTTTTAAATAAATTGAAAGTTAACTATGATAGCGTAAAAGAACAATTTAAATTTATGACTACAAATGATGATGACTTAATAGTTAGTCCGAAAGCTGAATCTTTTCCAAGTGAAGAAGACACAGGAAGCGGCAACAAAGATCGTTCGTTTGGACAAACAACAACTCAAAAGAATTCTGGTAAATCAAAAACTCCAGTTCTTGATAATTTTGGCAGAGACCTAACTTCCATGGCGGAGCAAGGGAAACTTGACCCAGTAGTTGGCCGCGAAAAAGAAATTCAACGAGTGTCTCAAATACTAAGTCGCAGAAAAAAGAACAACCCCCTACTTATTGGAGAGCCAGGAGTTGGTAAATCTGCTATAGCAGAAGGTTTAGCAATTCGAATTATAAAACGTAAAGTATCTAGGATTCTTTTTAACAAAAGAGTTGTCACCTTAGATTTGGCTAGTATTGTAGCAGGAACAAAATACCGCGGACAGTTTGAAGAACGCATAAAGGCGGTAATGAATGAATTGGAAAAAAATGACAATATAATTTTATTTATTGACGAAATTCACACTATTGTTGGTGCTGGAGGAGCTACAGGAAGCTTGGATGCTTCTAACATGTTCAAGCCTGCACTAGCTCGTGGTGAATTACAATGCGTAGGAGCTACTACACTTGACGAATACAGACAACATATTGAGAAAGATGGAGCCTTGGAGCGTCGTTTTCAAAAAGTTATTGTAGAGCCAACATCAGTTGCTGAAACTATTGAGATTTTAAATAATATCAAAAATAAATATGAAGATCATCACAATGTAGAATATACACCTGAAGCGGTTGAGGCCTGTGTAAATTTGACTAATCGCTACATGTCTGACCGATTTTTACCAGATAAAGCTATTGACGCATTGGACGAAGCTGGATCAAGAGTTCATATTACAAACATTGATGTACCTGAACACATTGTAGATTTAGAAACACAGCTTGAAGTAGTAAAAGCTACTAAAACCTCTGTTGTTAAAAAACAAAAATACGAAGAAGCTGCAAAGTTAAGAGATGATGAAAAAAATATAGAAAAGAGTCTTAATATCGCAAAAGAAAAATGGGAAGCTGAATCAAAATTAAATCGAATTGTGGTAAGCGAAAGTGACGTATCACAAGTAGTATCTATGATGACTAGTATTCCCGTCAGCAGGATCGCACAAAAAGAAAGCAAAAAACTTTCAAAACTTCCAAAACTAATAAACGGAAAAGTAATTGGTCAAGACGAAGCCGTTTTGAAGGTTGTTAAGGCAATTCAAAGGAATCGTGCTGGACTTAAGGACCCCAACAAACCAATTGGGTCATTTATATTTCTAGGACAGACAGGCGTCGGCAAAACACAACTCGCCAAAGTTCTAGCTAAAGAGTTGTTTGATAGTGAAGAATCTCTTGTAAGAATAGACATGAGCGAATATATGGAAAAATTTGCCATATCTAGACTAGTTGGAGCTCCTCCGGGATATGTTGGTTACGAGGAGGGAGGGCAACTTACTGAGAAAATACGACGTAAACCATATGCTGTGGTTCTTTTAGATGAAATAGAAAAAGCACATCCAGATGTTTTTAATATGCTACTACAAGTTCTTGATGACGGGTTTCTAACTGATAGCTTGGGTCGAAAAATTGACTTCAGTAATACAATTATCATAATGACTTCTAACATAGGTGCTCGTAAATTAAAAGATTTTGGAGCCGGAGTTGGATTCGGAACAGCTGCCCAAAAATCACAGGAAAGTTCAAATGCTAAAAGTGTAATAGAAAATGCTTTAAAGAAAGCATTTGCGCCAGAATTTTTGAACAGAATTGATGATGTTGTTGTTTTTAATAATTTAGAAAAAGAAGACATAAATAAAATTATTGATATTGAGCTCAGTAAGTTACTTGAGCGAATATCAAAGCTAGGATACTCACTCAAGCTCAGTAAAAAAGCTAAAAACTTTATAGCTGAAAAAGGTTTTGACAAACAGTACGGAGCACGTCCACTAAAACGAGCAATTCAAAAATATATTGAAGATACTTTAGCTGAAGAGATTATAAAGTCTAATATAAACGAAGGAGACTTAATCAACTTTGAATTAAGTAAAGATGATACCAAATTAGAAATAAAAATTACATCAGCAAAAAAAGAAAAAGAATCCTAAATAATAAAAACTCAACTACTAAGTCAATTTTTTATTAAAAAAGCAAATCATTATTGTCTAAATCTGTGTTCTGAATAAATTTTATTGAATTTTCTATATCTTCATGAAATATTCTATCCGTTGAAACAAGTGGTACACTTAACCTGAATTTATTTATGAATTTATTTAAAAAAGGAGATGATGATTTGTCTTTGAAAAATAATGCTTGGGAAGCATTGAATAATTCAATTGCTAAAACACGCTCAACATTATCAATAATTATATAAGCCTGTACTGCTGAATTAGCTCCCATACTTACATGATCTTCTTGACCATTAGATGATACAATAGAATCTATGCTTGCTGGTGTAGCTAATTGCTTATTTGCACTTACAATACTAGCAGCCGTATATTGTGGAATCATTAAACCCGAGTTTAATCCGGAATTATTAACTAAAAAAGCTGGCAAACCTCTCAACCCCGAGACTAATTGATAGGTTCTTCTTTCAGAAATATTTCCAATTTCTGCCATTGCTATTTTTAGAAAATCAAAGCCAAAAGCTAATGGCTGGCCATGAAAATTTCCACCAGAAATAATCTTGTCCTCTTTTGTAAAAATATTGGGATTATCAGTAACTGCATTTATTTCAGTCACAAAAGTATTCTGAACAAATTTTAATGTATCTTTTGTAGCTCCATGAACCTGTGGTATACATCTGAAAGAATACGGATCTTGTACGTGTGTCTTAGGCTCAAGCATCAACTCGCTTCCCATTAAAAAACTTTTAATTCTTTCTGCTGTCTTCATCTGTCCATCATGAGGACGCAACAAATGAATTAAAGAATCAAATGGCTCAATACGCCCATCAAAAGCATCCAAAGAAATTGAGGAAATCAAATCAGCCATATAACTTAATTTGTATGATTTCAACAAACAATGAATTCCGTAAGCAGCCATAAACTGAGTACCATTTAATAAGGCCAAACCCTCTTTTGATTGTAGTGATATTGACTGCCAACCAAAGATATCAAATACTTCTGAGGTAGGTAATTTAGTACCATTGTAACAAACCATACCTTCACCCAAAAGTGGCAAAGCTAAATGTGCTAATGGAGCAAGATCACCTGAAGCTCCCAGCGAGCCTTGAGTATAAACTATAGGTAGGATATCGTGATTATAAAAAGCCACCAAACGCTCTACTGTTTCTAACTGTACTCCACTGTAACCAAAACTAAGCGACTTGATCTTTAACAATAACATCATTTTCACAATAGACTCTGGAACTAAATCTCCAGTTCCACAAGCATGCGAACGAACTAAGTTTTCTTGTAATTTAACAAGATTTATTGAATCTATTTTAACATCACACAAAGAACCAAAGCCAGTATTTATACCATAAATAGGGTCTAATGATGTTGTGATTTTTTTATCTAAATACTTTCTGCAATTAATTATATTTTCTTTTATTTCTTCTGACAGTTTGATTTTAAGGTGTTCAGAAACAATTCTATTTAGGATTGAGAGACTAAATGGCTGGGAACTGATCGTGTACATTTGCAGTAAATTATATTTTTTCAAAATTGAACATTACATAATAAATATGCAAGTAATTATTAATTTATTAATATTTAAAGAATAATACGTTATTTTTGAGCCTATTCAGATAAAAAATTATGAAATCTATAATAACTATATTTCTTACAGTTCTATTATTTTGGTCATGCTCCGAAAAAACAAAGGACTACGTAACAGTTTCGGGTAAAATCTCAAACCCAAATAAATTAAATGAAATAGTAATTAGCAATAGAGCAGGGTACTCAAAAGAAATCAAAGTTAAAAAAGATGGATCCTTTAGCGACACTCTCAATATTGAAGAAGGGATTTATCGTTTTTACGACGGTATTGAAATGGGGAGTATCTTTCTCAAAAATAATAACAATACTTCTTTCACATTAGATACAAAGAATTTTGATGAGACATTGAAGTTTGAAGGAGACGATGCTGATAAAAGTAATTTTATTGTCAGCAGTAATCTAATTCAAGAAAAATTCCTTACAGAAGAAATATTTAATAGTAATCAAAAAGAATTTGTAGAGATTTTTGAAGCTTTAGAAAATGCCTACCAAGCTTTAAAAGATCAATACCCATTGATAGACACAGACTACTTTGAAATACAAGACCAGAGCTTTCAGTCAATGAAAAAAGCTTATACTAATTATTTTGAAGAAAAAATTGAAATGAGAAAGCTCTTTGCAAAAGGAACACTTTCTCCTACATTTTCAAATTATGAAAACTATAGCGGAGGTAAAACTTCCTTAAAAGATTTTAATGGTAAGTTTGTTTATATTGATGTTTGGGCTACATGGTGTGGTCCTTGCAAAGCAGAAATTCCATCGCTAAAAAAATTAGGGTTAAAATACAAGACCAAAAATATTGAGTTTATTAGCATCTCTGTTGATGATGCTAGGCGAAGTGGTACAATGGAAAAAGCACATGAGTCATGGAGAAACATGGTTAAGAACAAACAACTAACAGGAACCCAATTAATTACTGGTAATGGATGGAATACAGACTTTATTAAAAACTATAAAATCAATGCAATCCCTCGATTCATACTTATAGATCCTAAAGGCAATATTATTGATGCAGATGCCCCTCGTCCTTCTAGCAAAAGATTGAATGAATTACTTAATGATCTTGGTGTTTAGAGATATCTGCTAAGCTGAAGCTCATTGATTCCTTCGTGAGAAGCGTTGGAAACTGCCTTTCCATTTTTTATCAATAATATCTGTGGTGACTGATGAATCACTTCAAACTGGTCAGCTATCTGGTTAGAAATTTCCCTGTAATTTAATAAATCTAAATAATATGCTGGAAACTCATTGGAAGAATATGTAAAGTGTGCTATGAAATCTTTTAACATATATCGACTAATACTGCAGCGTGTAGAATGCTTAAAGATTAGTTGAGGGCGCGTAAAAGAATCAGCTATCAAACCATCTAAATCAGCCTTAGACTGAATGGCAGTTCCTGGCCATAAAGGTTTACTATCTGGCTTAAACATTGAATCAAAAATTCCCATAGTTATTAATCCTTTTTTAAAAGGTTGTTCAAAATTAACGTCATTTATTTGCTTCATCAAAATTATACATTAACTCCTAGCTTTCAAATACAAATTTTGCTTAATTTTGAATCTTGATGAAAAAACCTGTAAACATATTAAATAAAAAAGCAAGATTCACATACGATCTTTTAGACTCATATGTGGCTGGAATTGTATTAACAGGAACGGAAATAAAATCCATTCGTGAGAGCAAAGCCTCTATTGCAGAGAGTTTCTGTGAATTTAATTTAAAAGGAGAGCTTTTTGTGATAAACATGACTATTCAACAGTATGACTTTGGAAATCACTATAACCATTCCCCTAAAGCTGAACGTAAATTATTACTAAATAAGAAAGAGCTAAAAAAACTTGAAAAAGAAGTAAAAAACTCTGGACTTACAATCGTCCCCTTAAAGCTGTTTATAAACGATAAGGGGTTTGCCAAACTTAGAATTTCTCTAGCCAAAGGAAAGAAACTTTTTGACAAGCGGGAAACCATAAAAGACCGTGATAATAAACGGGACTTAGACAGGGTAAAAAAGAACTTTAAGTAGTTACTCAATAGTATAGGAGTTATGTAAATAAACTTTAGTTATAGTAAAAAAATACAGATTAATTCGTCTTAAATAAAATACTAATGCGTCTACTATTATTTTTCCTTATTACATCCATGTCAGTTTCTGCTCAGCTTAAAGGGACAATTACTGATATTGACAACAACCCTATCCCTTATGTAAATATATATATAGAAAACTCTTACGAAGGAACAACATCCAACGAAAATGGAGATTATGTGTTAGCACTTTCAAAAGCAGGTAACTACAAAATTGTATTTCAGTTTTTAGGCTACAAAACACAAACTAGCTCTATAGATATTAAGGTATTTCCTTATGTGCTAGACATTACTTTATTTGAAGAGAACATATCTTTAAATGAAGTGGTTATTAATTCAAATGAAAACCCTGCGAATAGAATTATACGATCTGCCATTAAAAACCGTAAATCTAAATTAAAAAATATTAATTCATTTTCAGCAGACTTTTACTCCAAAGGGCTTATTCGCATCGATAGTTTACCAGAAAAATTCATGGGACAAGAAATCAATGTTGATATTGGTTTAGATTCTACCCGCTCAGGAATTATCTATCTGTCTGAAACGATTTCTAAAATTAAATACCAGAAACCAGACAAGCTTACAGAAAAGGTAATTGCTTCAAAAGTAAGTGGAAACTCAAACGGATTTAGTTTTAATAGTGCTTTGGATGTTAATTACAATTTTTATAATAATACCATTGAAATTAATTCAGCTATTATATCCCCAATATCAGATTATGCTTTTAATTATTACCGCTATAAGCTTGAAGGTGTATTTTATGATGATAGCGGTAATTTAATTAACAAAATAAAAGTTATTCCACGACGTGAAAATGATCCTGTTTTTAAAGGAAGTATTTACATAGTAGAAGATCAATGGGCGATATTTGGATTAGAGTTAAAGGTAAATGGCAGTCAGATTCAATTACCAATTGCAGATTCAATCTCTATCAAACAAAACTTGACCTATGATGTAAATGAGGATCATTGGATTATTCGATCA
>Ga0213861_10000025_pt1 | contig 94520 bp, 97 predicted proteins | sample PICome_4_FD_160110 | JGI IMG/M metagenome (GOLD analysis project Ga0213861, IMG submission 160110) | Coastal seawater microbial communities near Pivers Island, North Carolina, United States - PICO131 | ecosystem: Environmental > Aquatic > Marine > Coastal | place: USA: North Carolina... | reverse complement strand
TATATCGTGAGAATATTTTTAAGCAAGAGAATTTAATTAATAGAATCGAAATATTAAAGAAAAACGAAAATTCAGAACCAATTAAGAAAGAAATAATCTTAATTCAGAGGGAATGGAAAAATATTAGCCCTGTCCCCTATAAAATAAATGAAAAAAATTGGAGAAAATTCAGATTATTATGTGATCATTTCTTTAACAAAGTGGATTCTGAAAAAGAAAATAAATTAACTGAACTTAAAAACAACGAAGAAAAACAGAAAAAATTCATTAATTCTATTCAAAGTAAATCTCAAGAAAATAATTTAGATGAAATATTAAAAAAATGGAAGCAACTAGGTTCAAAGAAAGACGATATAGAAAATCAATTTGAAAAAGTTGTTCTTAATATCATCAAATCTTCTGGTTTAAACGAAGAAAATTCCAGAACAAAATTATTTGAATTTAAATCTCAGACAATGGATAGTGTTGAAAAAAATAAAAAAATAAGTATTCTCAATCAAGAGTTAGATGTTTTGAAAAAAGAAGTTTCAACGTTAGAAAATAATTTATCATTTTTTAATGAAAAATCTAAAGAAAGTGAACTATTAAATAAAGTCCATAAGGATATTGAGAAAAACAAAAAAGGAATCGAAAAAATCATTGCCCAAATAAAAATCTTAAAAAATTAAAGTTGTTTTTTTGCTAAATCCCAATATTTTTTTAAATCAATTTTTGATAAATTTTCAAATGTTTTATTCTCCAGATTCATTTTTTTTTCAACGTACTTAAATCGATTAATAAATCTTTTATTAGCTTTTTCCAGTGAACTGTCTGGATTAACCCCAATATGTTTACCATAGTTGATTAAAGAAAATAAAACATCCCCGAATTCATTATTTATTTTTTCTAAATTCCCAGAGTTTATTTCATCATCTAACTCTTTCAGTTCTTCATTTACTTTTTCTTTCGACTCAATTTCATCAGACCAGTTAAAGCCAACATTTGAAGCTTTCTGCTGAATTCTCATAGATTTTAAAATTGGTGGAAGTGTTTTTGGCACTCCCTCTAAAACACTCCTTTTACCATCTTTTAGTTTTAACTTTTCCCAATTCAACTTAACTTGATCTTCATCTAACTCTAAATTGTTTTCATAAACGTGAGGATGTCTATATATTAATTTTTCTGAAATACTATTTGCTACATCAGCGAAATCAAACTTGTTTGATTCACTAGCAATTTTTGAATAAAAAACAATATGTAATAGCAAATCTCCAAGTTCGTTTTTAATTTCCTCTATATTATTTTCAGAAATTGCTTCAACAAGCTCATAAGTCTCTTCAATAGTTAATGGTTTTAATGAATCAAAAGTTTGTTTTTTGTCCCATGGACATTTTTCTCTTAACTCATCCATTATAATTAACAAACGGTTTAAGGATTTAAGCTGAAGTTCTTTAGACATAAAATTATTTTAAATATTGCATTGGATAATCACACTTAACTTTTCCAAAAGAAATATTTTTTAATTTTCCACTTAGAAGTTTCTTTTTAAAAGAACTCAACTTATCAGTAAAAAGTATCCCTTCAATATGATCGTATTCATGTTGAACCACTCTTGCACACAGGCCATTAAGTTTTATAGTTTTGGATTCAAATTTTTCATTTAGATATTGAATTTCTATTTCATCCTCTCTTTTTATATCCTCTCTAATATCTGGAATACTTAAACAACCTTCATTGAAACTACAGAAATTTGAGGAAGACCAAATAATTCTAGGATTAATAAATATCTTTTTAAAAGTTTTTAATTTATTTCTTTCAACTAAACTAATTTCTTTATCCTCAGAAAATGGAGATGCATCAACAATAAATAGTCGGATGGGCCTACCAATTTGAGGGGCTGCTAATCCAACTCCATTAGCAGAATACATAGTTTCCCACATATTTTTTATCAAATTATCTAAATCTGGATAATTAAAATGTATTTCCTTACACTTTATTTTTAAAACCGGATTTCCGTAAGCAATAATTGGTAATATCATATTATTTTTTTTCAAGATATGATTGTAAAATTAATGTAGCACTAATTTTATCAACTAACTTTTTATTTATTCTTTTTTTTCTATTAATTCCGCTGTCAATAATTGTTTTTTTAGCAATGACAGAAGTAAATCTCTCGTCGCATCTATCAAGTTTAATTTGCGGATAAATTTTCATTAAATTATTTATGAATTGTTGTATGTTACTTTCTAAATTTGATGGTGTGTTATCTTTTTGTATTGGCTTTCCAATTACAAAAACATCAATATTTTCTTTTATTGTAATTTGATTTAAGTATGAGAATATATCTGAACTAGAAATTGTTTCAAGGGCAAAAGCAAATATTCTATTTTCATCAGAAATTGCAATTCCAATTCTTTTTAAACCGTAATCAATAGCTAGAATTTTAGACATCTTTCAAAGTTAATTCATTAATAATTAAGTTTAAAATATCTCAAAGTATTAATTAGAATGTATATTTGAATAAAAAATAAAAGTGAAAAAAATTATTGAATCTGCCTGGGAAAATAAAAAATTATTAGAAAATGAAGAAACTAAACTTGCAATAAAATCTGTAATAGAAAGTTTAGACAAGGGAGAAATAAGAGTAGCTGAACCTACAAATAATGGATGGGTAGTTAATGAATGGATTAAAAAAGCTGTAATATTATATTTTCCTATTCAAAAGATGAAAACTGTTGAAATTGGACCATTTGAATTTCATGATAAAATTCCATTAAAAAATAATTATGCGAAAAAAGGTATAAGGGTGGTACCACATGCAATTGCTAGATTCGGAGCCTACATTAGTAAGGGTGTTATATTAATGCCTTCTTATGTCAATATTGGATCATATATTGATGAAGGTTCAATGATAGATACTTGGGCTACAGTTGGAAGCTGCGCGCAAATTGGTAAAAACGTACACATAAGTGGAGGAGTGGGGATTGGTGGCGTACTAGAGCCTTTACAGGCTTCTCCAGTAATAATTGAAGATAATGCTTTCATAGGCTCAAGGTGTATAGTTGTTGAGGGAGTTAAAGTGGGAAAAGAAGCTGTTTTGGGAGCAAATGTCGTTCTTACTGGATCAACAAAAATAATTGATGTTACAGGTGATAATCCAAAAGAAATTAAAGGAGAGGTGCCTAAAAGATCCGTTGTAATTCCTGGCTCTTATACCAAAAAGTTTACAGCTGGAAATTTTCAAGTTCCATGTGCTCTAATAATTGGAAAAAGAAAAGAAAGTACCGATAAAAAAACCTCTCTTAACAATGCTTTGAGAGATTACAATGTGTCTGCTTAATTTTTTTATTAAAAATGGTTAAAGAGATTGAAAAGGCTGTAAAGACTTTAAAAAGTGGGGGTATTATAGTTTATCCTAGTGATACTATCTGGGCAATTGGCTGTGATGCAACAAATCAAAACACAATTAATCAAATTTATAAAATAAAAAATAGAAGTAAATCTAATCCATTTATTTGTCTGATGAGTGATTATGAAATGATTAATAAATATTGTTATATAAATACTTCCATTATTGATATTTTAGAAATTCAAAAAACACCAACGACAATAATTTTTGAAAAAGTAAAAAATTTAAAAACTTTTTCTAATACAATTGGTATTAGAATACCAAAAGATTCATTTTGTATTGGTTTATTAAAAAAATTTAAAAAACCCATAATTTCAACATCAGTTAATATTTCAGGAAAAAAATTTCCAAATTACTTTAAGGATATAAGTGAATCTATTTTAAATCAAGTTGATTTTACAGTAAATTTACGACGTGAAGAAAAGCTTGATACTGCTTCTAAAATTATTAAAATAAAAAATAATAAAATTATCACCATTAGATCCTAGTATGATCGAAAATTTAATAAAAGATAGTATTAACAATAATTTGTTTAAAATCATTTCAAAATGTTCGGATGAAATTGGTTTAGAATGCTATGTTATTGGTGGATTTGTAAGAGATCTATTTTTGGGATCTAGCAAATCTAAGGATATTGATATTTTAATTATTGGTGATGGAATAGAAATTGCAAAAAAAGTTTGTAAAAAACTAAATTCAAAAAATAAAGTTAAAGTGTATAAAAACTTTCGAACTGCTGCATTTAAATACCAAGACATGGAAATAGAGTTTGTTGGATCCAGAAAAGAAAGTTATAATTTTAAAAGTAGAAACCCAACAGTAGAACTAGGAACACTCGATAATGATTTAGACAGAAGAGACTTTACTATAAATTGTATTGGAATTTGCTTAAATAAACATAGGTGGGGAGATCTCATTGATAAATTTAATGGAATTGATCATATCAATAAAAAAATATTAATTACTCCCTCAGATCCAACCAAAACATTTTCTGATGATCCTTTAAGAATGTTGAGAGCAATTAGATTTTCATGTCAACTTAACTTTTCTATAGTTCCTGAATGCTTAAAATCAATTACTAAGGAAAAAGATCGAATAAAAATAGTATCAAGTGAAAGAATTTCAGAAGAATTAAATAAAATTTTAATGACTAAAAAACCATCTACAGGATTTAAAATTCTTTTTGAAGTTGGAATTTTAGATATTATTTTACCCGAGCTCTCAGCTTTAAAAGGAATAGATGAAATTGAAGGTCATAAACATAAAGATAATTTCTTTCACACTCTTGAAGTATTGGACAACATATGTGAAACAACAGAAAATCTATGGCTAAGATGGTCCGCTCTTTTACATGACATTGGAAAGGCTCCAACAAAGAAATTTATCAAAAACTTTGGATGGACATTCCATGGTCATGAATTAAAGGGATCTAAAATGACTTATAAAATTTTTAAAAGACTAAGTCTTCCACTGAACGATAAATTAAAATATGTTCAGAAAATTATATTCATGAGTTCTAGACCAATTGTTTTATCCAATAATGATATTTCAGATTCTGCTGTTAGAAGGTTAATTTATGACGCCCAAAATGATGTTGATGACTTACTAACGCTTTGTGAGGCAGACATCACAACTAAAAACCCTAATAGATTTGAAAAATATTTAAATAATTTTAAAATTGTAAGAAAAAAAATTATTGAAGTTGAAAAAAGGGATCATATAAGAAATTTTCAACCTCCCATCTCAGGAAAAGAAATAATGAGTTATTTTAATTTAAAACCTGGAAAAGAAATTGGAATAATAAAAGAGTTTATTAAAGATTCTATTCTTGATGGTAAAATTGCTAATAATTATGAATCCGCTAAATCACTAATGAATGAAAAAGGAATACAAATGGGCTTAAATATTAATAAATGAAAAAAATATTTATTAAAGTTTCTAAAATAAGTTTGATTTTAGTATTACTTGTAATTTTAGCAGGATCTTTTGTTAGAATGACCGGTAGTGGAATGGGATGCCCCGATTGGCCAAAATGCTTTGGACACCTGATTCCACCAACAAGTATTTCTCAAATAGAATGGTCTCCTAAAAAAAATTACAATAAAGGTGTCATTTTAAAACATGATGGAAAGTTGATTGTATCAAAAAAAAAGTTTGTTTCTAAAAATAAAATAAATTTATCCAACTGGAAGGATTACACAAAACATAATTATTCTGACTTTGATGCAACTAAAACTTGGATAGAATTTATAAATAGATTATTAGGTGTTATAGCTGGCTTAGCTACTCTAATTATGTTTTTTATATCACTTACTTACTAGAACAAAAAAAATATTCTAATATTTAATTCTTTTTTAATAATAGTTGGGATGGGATTTCAAGCATGGTTAGGAAAACTTGTTGTAGATTCAAATTTAGCGCCCTATAAAATTACTGTTCATATGCTTATGGCACTGGTGATTATTTCATTGATAATTTATTCAATATTCAAGGCTAAAAATCATAAAGAAAGTAAAATAACTAAAGATACTTTTATTAAAAATTTGATTTTATTTTCAGTTTTTGTAAGCCTATTTCAAATTATTATTGGAACACAAGTAAGAGAGTTTATTGATTTACAATATGAAATATATGGACCAAACAAAAAAAATCAATGGTTAAATGTTCCTAACTTTTACTTCTATTTTCACAGATCTTTTTCAATTTTGATAATTTTATTAAATTTAAGTTTATACTATTTAATTAAATCAAAAAATTACAGTTCTACTTTAATTAAAAAAATAGGAATAATAATTATACTAGAAATTTTGGTTGGAATAATTATGTTTTATTTAGATTTTCCTTTTTTAAGTCAGCCAATACATCTTTTATTAGCAACTATTTTATTTAGTTATCAATTTTATTGGGTACTTCATTACAAGAAAACTTCTTAAATGATATATAGAATTAGAATTATACTTGACTGTGATGAAGATGTTATTAGAGATATTGAAATTCATGAAAATTGTTCATTTGAAGAATTACACTCAATAATAATAAAATATTTCAATTTAGAAAAAGGGGAAATGGCATCATTTTATATAAGTGATGATGAATGGATTCAGGGAGGGGAAATTACACTTGAAAATTTTGAAGCTAATAATCAAATGTTAATGAGAGATACTTTTTTAAATACATTATTTAATGATGGTAAAAAGAAATTCATTTATATATATGATTTTTTAAAACTTTGGACATTTTTTGTTGATATTTTAGAAATAAGTGAGAAAAAAAACAGTATTACATATCCAAAAAATATATTTTCAAATGGTAGTTTGCCTAAAGAAGCACCAAAAAAAGAATTTATTTCAGATAATAAAACTAACGATATATTTGAAGATGATGAATTAAATTATGACAGCTTTTATTAATCAACACTAAGCATTTCATGATTTTCATAATTTTTTAAAATGTAATTAAATGAGGCTTTCATTATCTCTCCCATATTAGTTGCTTTCTTAAAATTATTATCTCTAGTTAAAGAATAAATCTGTTGAGACAATAATTTAATATTTTCTTTTTTTGAAATACTATCACTAATCATACACTTTAGTATTTTTTTAGACCTTTGAAGAGAACTTAAAATTCTTTTTGCTATAATTGATCTTTCTTCAATTTTATATTGATCGACTGAATTTTTTTGTAGTTTATCTTTAATTAAATCCATAATTTTAATATTTTCTTTAAAAAATTGTGGTCTATATATTTGCAAATTTCCCTCATAACTTTGTTGATCAAAATCAATTGCCCTTATCTTATAAACAACTTGGTCAAAATCGTGAGTTGGAATAATGACATAATTGTATGACCTCATATCCCCCAAAAGACGAATCATGCATCTTTCATTAAATTTTACAAATTCTTTTGCAATTTGAGCTTTTTCCATATTATTACATTTTGGTAAAAACTCATCAAAAAATTCATCTCCTGGAATTCCAGTAATATGTTCTTCAATCAAAGTATCTTCAAAAACTAAAAAATTTAAATTATAAGGGGATAAAATATGTTCTAATTCTAATCCATAAATCCTTGAAGCATCAGCTTTTTTTACATAAAAATATGTGAAATTATCATTTAATATATTTCTAATTTTAACTCTAAAGGGTTTCGAATTTCCGAATGTACAATAATCAATAGCATCAACATTTAAGAATTTTATATTCAATTCATTTCCATCAGAGTGTAGTAAATTGTATACTTTTTTCAAATTTTCGTCTATTTCTTTTCTTTCAGAGTCAGAATAAAATACTCTTACCCATAAAGTATCTCGTTCTTTATTATTAAACACAGAAACAGAACCTGAGAATCTTTTTAAATCTTCATAAAAAATTGGAATTATAATTTTTCTACTATATGAAATTAAATAATCATCTAAACTCTTACTAATCTTGTAGGAAGGTTTTTTTTTTGACATTAATTTTTTGTTCATATAATATTTTTTTCAAAGTTAACTTATTTCTTTGTTGGTAAGTTATTATCGTAAATTTGTATAAAATTAAATTTTATTTTGTTCGATTTACAATCAGAATACAGTCCTACAGGAGATCAACCTGAAGCAATTAAAGAACTAATTTCTGGAATCAATGATGATTTAAAATTTCAAACACTAAAGGGTGTTACTGGTTCAGGTAAAACCTTTACAGTAGCAAATGTTATTAATGAACTTAACAGACCAACTTTAGTTTTAGCACATAACAAGACCCTAGCGGCTCAATTATATTCAGAGTTTAAACAGTATTTTCCAAATAATGCTGTTGAATATTTTGTTTCGTATTATGATTACTATCAACCAGAAGCATATTTACCCGTAACTGGAACATATATAGAAAAAGATTTGTCAATTAATGAAGAAATTGAAAAACTTAGACTAAGTACTACCTCATCCCTACTTTCTGGGAGAAGAGATGTAATAGTTATTGCATCGGTTTCGTGTTTATATGGAATTGGAAACCCCGTTGAGTTTAAAAAAAATATAATAACAATTGAAAAAAATCTAGTGATATCTCGAACAAAATTTTTACACAAACTTGTTCAAAGCCTTTATTCGAGATCCAATTTAGAATTAACAAGCGGGTCTTTTAAAGTTTCGGGGGATATTGTAGATGTTTTTCCAAGTTACGCAGATCATGCTTTTAAGATTCACTTTTTCGGAGATGAAATTGAAGAAATTGAAATAATCGATCCTATTTCGAAAAAGTCATTAGAAAAATTGGAAAAATTATTTATTTATCCAGCAAATATGTTTGCTACTTCGCCAGATGTTCTTCAAAATGCAATGAATGAGATTAAAGTAGATCTGTTAAATCAGGTGACTTACTTCAAAGAAATAGGAAAACATTTAGAAGCAAAAAGATTGGAAGAAAGGACAAATTTTGATTTAGAAATGATTGCCGAGTTGGGCTATTGCTCGGGAATTGAAAACTACTCTAGATATATTGACGGAAGGAAGCCGGGAACAAGACCATTTTGTTTACTCGACTACTTTCCGGAAGATTATTTAATGATTGTTGATGAAAGTCATGTTACATTATCTCAGGTTCACGCTATGTATGGTGGTGATAGAAGTAGAAAAGAAAATTTAGTTGATTATGGATTTCGTCTTCCAGCAGCAATGGACAATAGACCTTTGAAATATGAAGAATTTGAATTTGTCCAAAATCAAGTTATTTATGTTAGTGCTACTCCTTCAGATTATGAATTATCTAAAACAGAGGGAATTTTTGTAGAACAAATTTTAAGACCAACAGGTCTTCTTGACCCAAAAATAGAAATAAGACCTAGCGATAATCAAATAGATGATTTGATAAATGAAGTTCAAGAAATCATAGAAAAAAACGAAAGAATCTTAATAACTACTCTGACAAAAAGAATGGCCGAAGAATTAGTTAAATTTTTAAGTAGAATTGATATTAGATGCAGGTACATTCATAGTGATATTGATACATTAGAAAGAGTCGAAATTATGCAGGGTTTAAGAAAAGGGTTGTTTGATGTTCTTGTTGGTGTAAATCTGTTGAGAGAGGGTTTAGATTTACCTGAGGTTTCATTAGTAATAATCTTGGATGCAGATAAAGAAGGCTTTTTAAGAAGTCACAGATCTCTAACTCAAACAATCGGAAGAGCAGCTAGGAATATTAATGGAAAAGCGATAATGTATGCTAATCGAATAACTAAAAGTATGCAAAAAACTATAGATGAAACAGCTTACAGAAGAAACAAACAAAAGCTTCATAATAAACAATTTAAAATTACTCCATCTCCACTAAATAAAGGAATAAATGATGTTTTTATAAAAGAAGATTATAAAAAATCTGAATTGAAAGATAGCGTTGTAAACGAAGATTTTAAAAATCTTTCCAAAGTTGATAAAGAAAAACAAATAAGAAAATACAGAACCGAAATGGAAAAAGCTGCCAAATCTTTAGATTTTATTGAGGCAGCTAGAATTAGAGATATTATTAAATTATTAAAAAAATAAAAAGGGAAGATTACAATCTTCCCTTTAATTACAATTATTTAACGTTGATTATTTTTTTAATGGGGTTTTGAAATTCCTTTTTTTTCGGTAAATTAATTGAAAGAATACCACTATTATAAGTAGATTTAACTTTGTCTATTTCAATAGTTTGAGGTAATTCAAAAGATTTTTCAAAAGACAGAAATTCAAACTCCTTTAAATTATAATTATAATCAGATTCTTGAATATTATTAGTCATAGTAATAGATAATAATCTATTGTCTATTTCAACTTTAAAGTCATCATTACTTTTTCCTGGAGCGATGATTTCCAAAACAAATTCTTTATCATTCTCTTTCACATTGTAAGAGGGTTCATGGAAAGAATTCAAAGGAGTATTTATATTCCAATTATTTTTAAAGAATTCATCAAAAATAAAAGGCAAAAAAGATGATTGTTTTTTAATTAAGTTCATAATGTATATTTTAAATTAAACAAATTTTTAACAATTTGAATATTACAAAATGAATACCAAATAAAAGTATATGACAAAAAGTCACCTTACAAAAGAAAATTAATGACAAAATGTCTTTATTGTATTAATTCCTGTATTTTATTGGCTGCTTCTTGAAACTCAATAGCGCTATAAACCTTAAATCCGCAATTATCAATAATGTCTTTAGCAATTTCTGAGTTAGTTCCCTGAAGCCTTACAATTATTGGCATATTAATTGTATTTCCCATATTTTTATAAGCGGCAACAATTCCATTAGCTACTCTGTCACAACGGACTATACCACCAAAAATATTCACTAAAATAGCTTTAACATTTTCGTCTTTCAATATCAACCTAAAAGCAGTTTCAACTCTTTCTGCATCAGCGGTTCCTCCAACATCTAAAAAGTTGGCTGGTTCACCTCCAGATTGCTTAATTAAATCCATTGTAGCCATTGCCAGACCTGCGCCATTTACCATACAACCAACATTACCGTCCAAATCAACATAATTTAATCCAACTTCTCTAGCTTCAATTTCAACTGGATTTTCCTCTTTCAAATCCCTCCACGATTCATAATTTTTGTGTCTAAACAAAGCATTATCGTCTAAGGTGACTTTTGCGTCAACAGCCATAATTTTTTCGTCTGAAGTCTTTAAAACTGGATTAATTTCAAATAAGGAAGAATCAGAAGAAACATATGATTTATAAAGTAAAGTAATAAACTTTATCATTTCTTTATAAGCTTTTCCAGACAAACCTAGATTGAAGGCAATTTTTCTGGACTGAAAAGGTAAAATTCCCAACAACGGATCGATATCCTCATAAAAAATAAGCTCAGGTGTTTTTTCAGCTACAGACTCTATATCCATACCACCCTCGGTAGAATACATTATCATATTTTTTCCTGTTTTTCTATTTAACAAAATTGATATATAAAATTCTTCTGATTCAGTCTCTCCAGGATAATAAACATCCTCGGTTATTAATACTTTATTTACCAGTTTACCTTCCTTTGAAGTTTGTGGTGTTATTAAATGCATACCAAGCATATTAGAAACTATATTTTCAAGCTCCATAGAATTCTTCGCAAGCTTAACACCACCGCCTTTTCCTCTACCACCAGCATGAATTTGTGCCTTTACAACAAACCATTTAGTGCCAGTTTCCTCCACAAGTTGATCAGCAATTTTCATAGTATCTTTCTTGTCTGAAACAACATAACCTCTTTGAATATTGACACCATGTTCGGCCAAAATATTTTTTCCCTGATATTCGTGTAAATTCATAATAAAAAATTGAATAGCTAAAGTAAGAAAGAAAAAGTGAATTTAGGGTTAGAAGCATTTTAATAATGTTATAATTATAACAAAATGTTTTATTTATTTAAATAAAACTTTTTATTATATTATTATACTTCCATTAACTAGATTTGAAAAATGAAATATCAAGATCTTTTAAAAGCTGCAGATAAATTTGGTACTCCATGTTATGTATATGATGCTTCAAAAATAAAAAAACAATACGATAGACTTATAAACTCTTTCAAAACAGTAAAAAATCTCAAAATAAATTATGCTGTAAAAGCCTTGTCTAATTTATCAATTTTGAAATACATAAATTATTTGGGAGCAGGAATTGATACAGTGTCAATTCAGGAGGTGTTATTGGGTATTAAAGCAGGTTTCTCACCTGAAAAAATTATTTACACCCCAAATGGTGTATCTATCAAAGAAATTATAAAAGTTTCTAAAATGGGGGTCAATATAAACATCGATAATCTTAATATGCTCGAACAATTTGGAAGTACACATTCTAAAATTCCTGTTTGCATAAGAATCAATCCCCATGTTATGGCTGGTGGAAATAACAAAATTTCAGTTGGCCATATAGATTCTAAATTTGGAATAAGCATTCATCAAATTCCACTCTTACTTCGAATTGTAAAAAACACTAACATAAAAGTTAATGGAATTCACATGCATACTGGGAGCGATATTTTAGATATTGAAGTATTTATTCATGCTGCAGAAATTTTATTTGAAACAGCATCAAAATTTGAAAATTTAGAATTTATCGATTTTGGAAGTGGCTTTAAAGTTCCTTACTCCCCAGGTGACAATGAAACAAACATTGAAGAGCTTGGCTCTAAGCTTTCTAAAAGGTTTAATGAATTTTGTTATGATTATGGTAAAGAACTAACATTAACGTTTGAACCCGGAAAATTTTTAGTTAGCGAAGCAGGAAACTTTCTTTGTTCAGTAAACTCAATAAAACAAACAACATCTACTGTTTTTGCCCAAATAGATTCAGGGTTTAATCACTTTGTTAGACCTATGATGTATGGATCAAATCATTACATAGAAAATATTTCAAATCCTGATGACTCTGAACGTTTCTATTCAATTGTTGGGTACATTTGCGAAACTGATACATTTGCCACTAACAGACGGATTTCAATGATTTCAGAGGGTGATATTCTATGTTTTAAAAATGCGGGTGCTTATTGTTTCTCAATGGCTAGCAATTATAATTCTAGGTACAAACCCTCTGAGATTTTGTTCTACAACAATGAATTTATTGAAATTCGTAAAAGAGAAAGTTTTGAAGATTTAATAAAAAATCAAATTGAAATTGATTTTTAAATTTTATTATCAGCTTATAACACCTGAGCCTACTAATTCTTGACCATTGTACAAAGCAGCAAACTGACCTTTAGTTATAGCAGATTGCTTATTCTCAAATATTAAAAAAATACCCTTATCTACAAATAACAATAAAGCTTGTTGTAATGGTTGTCGGTACCTAATCCTAGCCTTAATTTTAAATGTACCTTTTTTGTTTAAAAAGAAATCCTCACGAACAAAATGAAAATCTTCTGCATTAATAAAAAGAGATTTTCTAAAAAGACCAGGGTGATTTTTTCCCTCTCCAACATAAATCACGTTTTTTTTAACATCTGTTCCCAAAACAAATAACGGATTTTTTGTGCCTCCAACTGCCAATCCTTTTCTTTGACCTACCGTAAAAAAATGAGCACCTGAATGATAACCAATACAATGACCATCTTCTATATTATATTTAAAGGGTTTCGAGACTAGGGTTAAATTTTCACTTGAAAAATTTTCTAAATCTTTATCAAAATACATTTTATTTTTAGAAAGAATTTTTACGATTTTTCCTTTTTTTGGTTTTAGTTTTTGTTGTAAAAAATCAGGTAATTTAACTTTACCAATAAAACAAAGACCTTGAGAATCCTTTTTTTCAGCAGTAATTAAACCTTGCTCTTTAGCTATTAATCTAACCTCTTTTTTGGTTAGTTCACCAAGGGGAAATAATGTTTTGCTTAATTGATTTTGAGAGAGTTGACATAAAAAGTAAGATTGATCTTTTTCCTTGTCTTTTCCCTCCAAAAGTCTAAAAATATCTTCATTATTCTTTGTAATCTTTTTTACTCTACAGTAATGACCAGTGGCAATAAAATCTGCTCCCAATTTCATAGCAATTTTCAAAAAAATATCAAACTTAATTTCACGGTTACATAAAACATCTGGATTTGGAGTATTACCTTTTTCGTATTCGTTGAACATATAATCAACAATTTTTTTTTGATAATCAATACTTAAATCAACCGTTTGAAAAGGAATAGAAAGTTTTTCGGAAACAATCATAGCATCATAACTATCTTCAAGCCAGGGGCATTCTTTTGAAATAGTCACAGATTCATCATGCCAATTTTTCATAAAAACACCTATAACATCATATCCTTTCTTTGATAAAAGATAAGCTGCTACACTTGAGTCTACTCCACCAGAAAGAGCTACTACAACTCGAGTTTTGTCTAATGCCATAATTTAATAAATCTATTTTCTGTTCTGTAACTTCCTTTGCTCCTCAGCCTTATCCATCATTTCTTTCATCTTTCTTTGAAATCTATTTTGAGTACTAGGTTTCTTTTTATTTTCTTGTATTTGTAGACGTATTTTATCTTCATCAATAATAAAATGTTTAATCATTAACATTAATAAAATTGTTAAAATATTTGAGATAAAATAATACAAACTAAAAGCACTGGCATAATTATTAAAAAAGAATAACATCATTACCGGCATTAAGTACATGATAAACTTCATATTTGGCATTCCTGGTTGTGTGGGTTGCATTTGAGCACCAGAAGACATCATCGTATAGAAAAATATTGCGATAGAAGCTAAAATAGGAAGTAAACTCACATGATCTCCATAAAAAGGAATACTAAAAGGAAGATCTGCTATAACATCATAAGATGAAAGATCATCAGCCCAAAGAAATGGTTTTCCTCTGAGTGGAAAAGCAATTGGAAAAAAACAAAATAATGCGTAAAAAACTGGTAGTTGAAATAAGGCTGGAACGCATCCTAAAAGAGGATTAGCACCTGCTTTATTATAAAGTTTAAAAGTCTCTTGTTGTTTTTTTACTGCATCATTTTTATATTTCTCGTTAAGCTCTGTTATCTCTGGCTTAATTACCTTCATTCTTGCTTGAGAAACATATGTTTTGTAAGTGACTGGTGACATAGCCAATCTTGTAATTACTGTCATTAAGATTACTGCTAAACCAGCTGAAAAATATTTTCCTAAAAAACCAAATAAAGGAAAATAAATAAACCTGTTAATCCATCCAAAAATACCCCAACCAAAATATATAGAATCAGAAATATTATTTTCATAATTTTTTAAAATATCATAGTCATTAGGTCCGATATATAAATTCATTTTGGAATTTAATTCTGACCTTGAAAGACTGAGAGGAATAATAGCTGAATAATTTTTAGTATAAATAACTTCTTTGCTCTCGTCCTCAAAAAGTTTTTTAGATTCAAAAAAAACTTTATCAGCTGTATTCTCCAATACTAATATACTATTAAAGAAATGTTGACCATAAGAAATCCAAGAAACACTGTCTTCCTGCTCTTCGCTATCACTATATGAACTTAAGTAATCTGTATCATCTCCATCAAACTGAAAATATAATTGACTGTATCTGTTTTCATATTCAACGCTTTTAGCCTGTCTTAAAGCCTTTAGATCCCAGTTCAAAGAAATAGATTTTTTTTCGTCTATAACGTCACTAAAACCATAGGATTTAATGATGAAATCCATCATAAAACCTTTCTTTGGGATAACATATTGAAAATTTAAATATTGATTTTCAGAAACTGATAAAACCATATCTAGTGTTGTAGATTTAGAATCACTATTTATAGTAGGTTTGAAAAAATAATTTAACGTATTAATTTGTTTACCTGTTAATGTTGTAAAGTCTAAACTTATATTTTGATTGCCATTTTTAACCATATATAGCGGGTCACCATTATAATCAGTAAAATTCTTCAGAAGGACTTCTGTAAGCAATCCTCCTTTTGAGGTAAATTTTAATTTTAAGTCTTCATTTTCAATTATAATTTGATCATCAAAGTTAGTATTAGTAATTCCTTCGGTTTTTTGTATAAAAGAACTCTTCTCAACTTGATTCACACTATTCAGATCAGAAAAATCATTGCTTAAATCTATTTTTGGAGTATTAGATTTATTACTACTTATTTCATTTGTGACTTGATTATCATTAGTGGTCGTTTCAATTTCTGGAAGTGTATATATCCACCAAAACAATCCAGCCATTAGTATTACAAAACCTATTATTTGAAAAGGATCAATTTTATTTTCTTCCATCAATTTTTAAATTTATTATAATCCAAACACCCCTTAACAAAAGAAACAAACAATGGATGTGGAGATTCTACTGTACTTTTATATTCAGGATGAAATTGAACACCAATAAACCAATCATTAGAAACAAGTTCGATAATCTCTACAAGTCCTGTTTTAGGGTTGATTCCAGAGGTTTTTAATCCATTTTTATTAAATTCGCCAGAGTAATTATTGTTTAACTCCCAGCGATGCCTATGTCTTTCAAAAATAATTTTGGATTGATATATCTTATCTAATTTTGTATTACTTTCGATTTGACATTCCCATGAACCTAATCTCATGGTACCACCCTTGTCTGTTATATTTTTTTGATTTTCCATTAAAGAAATTACTGGATGTGGGGTATTTTCGTCCATTTCAGTGGAATTAGCTTCTTTAAGACCTAGTACATTTCTGGAAAACTCTATAACTGCCATTTGCATTCCTAAACAAATACCAAAAAAAGGAATGTTTTTTTCTCTTGCACATTTGATTGCCTTAATTTTACCCTCAATTCCACGGGAACCAAATCCTGGAGCCACCAAAATACCATCAAGTTTAGAAATATGATTGTTAATTTGGTTGTCATCAATGTGTTCAGAGTGAATAGAGATAACTTCAACCTCAGTTTCATTTTCTGATCCCGCATGAACTAAAGATTCTAAAATAGATTTGTAAGAATCTTGTAATTCAACATATTTTCCTACAAGTCCAATCTTAATTTTATGTTTCGGATGCTTTAATTTCTCAACAAAATTTGACCACTTCTCTAAATCAGCTATTTTGGAAGATTTGAGATTAAGCTTTCTTAAAACTACTAAGTCTAACTTTTCACTTTTCATCATTAATGGAACCTCATAAATCGTAGAAGCATCAATTGACTGAATAACTGAATCAACCTCAACGTTACAAAATAATGCTAGTTTATTTTTAATATCATCTGATATTTCATGTTCAGTTCTGCAAACAAGAATATCCGCATTAATTCCGCTTTCCATTAGAGTTTTGACGGAATGCTGAGTTGGTTTAGTTTTTAATTCTTTAGCTGCAGACAAATACGGAACCAATGTTAAGTGTATTACTAAAGAATTATTTTTGCCTAACTCCCACCTTAATTGCCTTACTGATTCAATGTATGGTAATGATTCAATATCACCCACAGTCCCTCCTATTTCGGTGATAATAATATCATAAGAACTTTTTTCTTCAAGAAGTCTAATCCTTCTTTTGATTTCATTAGTAATATGTGGAATTACCTGAACTGTTTTTCCTAAAAACTCGCCTTTTCTCTCTTTTTCAATAACAGTTTGATAAACTCTTCCAGTGGTTACGTTATTTGATTGGGAAGTTTTGACATTTAAAAATCTCTCATAATGTCCTAAATCCAGATCGGTTTCAGCACCATCATCAGTAACATAACATTCTCCGTGTTCATAGGGATTTAATGTGCCTGGATCTACATTTATATATGGGTCAAATTTTTGGATAGTTACACTTAAACCTCTAGCTTGAAGCAACTTAGCTAAAGAAGCTGAAATTATCCCTTTACCTAAAGATGAACTTACACCACCTGTAACAAAAATAAATTTTGATTTAGACATTTGATCAATAAATCATTAAGCCTTCAAAAATACAAAAAGAAATAAGAAAGAGAATCTAAGCTGAACTATATTTTAAAATTCAATTTTTTATTTTAATTTCTTTGATATTTAATTTTTCGTGTTTAATTAAATAAACCGATTCATTGATGAACCCTTGGTTATAATTAGAGTAATTGAACTTGTTTTGGAGATATTCAGTTTCACCAATTTCAATCGACTTTTTAAACTTGCGTTTGATTGCAATTCTAAAAACCATATCTAAAGTAATATCATGCGCTCTAATAGCAATTTTATTTGGTCGTTTTCCGAATTCTTCTAAATATTTATTATTAAAAACACCTATTTCCTCGTTTTCATACTGAGGAAAGTAGTAACTCGGGTAAGTAAAATTTAAATTACCTAAATGTTCAAAAGAAATATTTTCGTTCTCATAAATATCCGATCTGAAGGTTGTCATCATGGCAATATTTCTTTCATCAGAAATTTGAGAATTTAATAAAGAAGAAACGCTTGCTATTGTATTTAAATTTTCAGATTCTAGAAAAACATAATTATTTTTCGTTGACACTAATAAAGAATCGGTGATTTCTGGATCTACAAAACCGTTATTTTCGTCAGTATTAATTAATTCAGCATAAGGAAATTTTTCATTTAATTTCTTTTTAATACCTAAACTCCCATTATCGTATATTATCATCACGCATGGATCTGAATCTATTTCAATTAGAGAATCTATATAATTAAGCATAATTTTTCTTTGATTCACTTTTGAAGGCATTGATTGAACCACATTTTTATTAATTTCAATCTCTTTGGAACTAAGAGGAGAAACTATTGTGGTTTTAAAATCCTGATTTTTTTTAGAAACTAAATTTATATTCCTTGGAATAAACGGACCCAATACAAAATCAAATTTATCAAGTTTGTTTTGCTCTAACAATTTTGAAATAGTATCCAAATTGTTTTTTGTGTCCAAAACATCTAATTCAACATTTACTCCTCGTTCTTTTACTTTATCTAATGCCATTATAACTCCACTATAAAAATCTAAAGAAATAGTAGTCAAGTTTAAATTTTTTAAAAACTTTTTAGAATTATTCACAGAATCTAGCTCTATTTGGTCCAATTTAAATGGCGCTAAGAAAGCAACTTTAATGATTTTTTTCTTAACAACACTATCTAATAAATTCAACACATTATTATTTAAATTTGAAACAGCAAAATCTAATGTATCATTACTTTTTTCTAAAAATTTAATATCCGTTTGAACTTCTTTTTTGATCGGAATTTTTAAAATCATTTTTCTAGACAATCTAGATCCTTTAATTTGAGAATTATATTTTTTAATATCCTCAACTGATACATTATAAATTTTAGAAATAGAATACAAAGTTTGTTTTTTTTCTACATTGTGAAGTAACGTGTCAATCACGAAAGTTTTCAAAAAAATATCATTATTTTCCTGAGTAAAAATGAACACAGGTATTAGTAAAAAAAATATTTTAATTTTATTTATTATTCCCATTCAATTGTCGCCGGAGGTTTAGAACTTATATCATAAACAACTCTATTAACTCCCTTTACATTATTAATTATTTTATTTGATATATTTTGTAAAAATTCATAAGGAAGATTTACCCAATCAGCAGTCATTCCATCTGTGGATTCAACTGCTCTCAATGCTACACATTCTTCATAAGTTCTTTCATCACCCATAACACCAACACTTTTAACATTAAGAAGAATAGCACCAGCTTGCCAAACCTTTTCATAAAGATTATTGTCCTTTAAACCCTTAATAAATATAGCATCAACTTCTTGTAAAATTTTTACTTTTTCTTGTGAAATATCACCCAGAATTCTAATTGCTAAGCCAGGGCCAGGAAAAGGATGACGTTTAAGTAAATTTGGATCAATATTTAAAGATGCTCCAACTCTTCTTACTTCATCTTTAAATAACATTTTAAGCGGCTCAATAACTGAAAGTTTCATAAAATCAGGAAGACCTCCTACGTTGTGATGAGATTTTATTGTAGCTGAAGGACCCTTTACAGAAATAGATTCTATGACATCTGGGTAAATAGTTCCTTGAGCCAACCATTTCGCTCCATCAATTAATTTTGATTCTTTATCAAAAACATCAATAAAAGCTTTTCCAATAACTTTTCTTTTTTTCTCAGGATCAGAAACTCCATTTAAAAGGCTAATAAAATAACTAGAAGCATCAACCCCTTTAACATTTAAACCCATTCCTTCGTATTGTTTTAAAACATCACTAAACTCATTTTTTCTTAAAAGACCATTATTAACAAAAATACAGTGTAAATTATTTCCAATAGCTTTGTGAAGAAGTACTGATGCGACGGTTGAATCTACACCTCCAGACAATCCTAAAATAACTTTATCGGAGCCAATTTTTTCTTTAATATTTAAAATTGTTTTATTTGAGAATAAGTCAGGCGTCCAATCAGGTTTTATTTTAGCAATACTAATTAAAAAATTTTTTAAAATTTCTTTTCCATCTTTACTGTGATAAACCTCAGGATGGAATTGAATACCATATACATTTTCTTCTTCAATTGAATAAGCAGCATTTTTTACATCTTTTGTACTTGCAATACATTCGGCATTAGTTGGTAAATGACTAATAGTATCACTATGGCTCATCCAAACCTGTGAATCAATATGAATGTTATTAAAAAGACTGTTTTTTTTGTTAATAAATTTCAAATTTGTTCTACCATACTCTCTTTTATTGGATGGTACAACCTTTCCACCACTAAAATGAGCTATGTATTGAGCTCCATAACAAATTCCCAGTAAAGGCCTTTTACCTTTTATTTTAGATAACTCAAAATGTAGAGCTTCACTAGATCTGACAGAGAAAGGTGATCCTGAGAGAATAATGGCTTTAAATGAACTAAAATTTATTTTATCACTATTGTAGGGATGAATTTCACAGTAAATAAAAAGCTCCCTAATCCTTCTTGCAATTAACTGAGTATATTGAGATCCGAAATCTAGAATTAAAACTTTTTCTTCCATATTCAAAATTACTACTAAAACAATTTATATTACCAATTAATTATAAAGAAATAATAATAAATTTATTTACAAATGGTTTTAAATTACTTTTTAAAATATTAATAAAATCCTCTCCATAATCCTTATAAAATTCAGAAAAATTAATTTCCCTCTCTTGAAGAGAATTATTTGGAAATAAAACATGTTTAAGCGCTTTAATTCTTTCAATTTCATCTTTATGTTTTATTTTTTGTGCCTTCATAAATCTTTTTTCTAAATGCGTAAGTCCCTTTAACTGCTTTACTTCTTGCGCTTTTAGAGCACCAATAAATGATTTGTCTGTTTTATTAGCTGCTTTGTATAATTTTATAAAGTTTGATGAAATTACTTTTTTAAGTTTTGTAAAATCTATAGCATAATCAGTTTTTTTAGATATGTGAGATTTTATTAGATTATCTGTTTTTTTAAATAAATCTGGAATATTTAAATCTAATTTTTCACACTTTTTAATATTTTTTTTAGACATTAATAAAACCGAATTCCTAACAATTAACATTGGAAAAGTTATATTTTTTTTGTCAAAAAAAGATCTCAACTGTAGCCAATAAGCTATTTCACTTCCTCCGCCAACGTAACCTAGGTTTGGGAGTATTTTTTCTTGGAAAAAAGGTCTAAATAAAACATTTGGAGAAAATCGTTCAGGATAATTATTGACTTCATCAATAATCTGACTTTTAGTAAAAGAAATATTGGTTTCAAATACTTTGTAAATTGAGTTTTCTTTAAAAATCCTTGAACGTTTATTTTTTTTTAAATAAAATAAATTTATATGCCTTGGATTAACTTGAGGATTAAAACCTATCTTTTTTAAATTTTTGTTAGTATGACTAACATTTTTAAAACAATTTTCATTTATAATTTCATCAATAATCTCTTTTGAAAATATTTGCTTAAGCTTTGAATTATCAGGGTTAATAATTAAAAGCCCGTGTTTTCCAAAAAGATTATGAACTAAATTGAAAGTCGCATCCGATAATTTTTTATTTTTTATATACGATTTGTTAAATAAATCTATTAAATTTTTAGAATTTATGTTTTCAGTTCCAAAACAATTAACCAATTTATCAAATACCTTGGTAAGGGATTGAGTTTCTAAATCCCCCACAGTACCTTTGGTTGAAATATTCCAATCAAATAAAGTGTTATTTGAATTAAAAAACTTTATTTCTTTAAAATCATGATCCTCTGAAGCCATCCAATAAACAGGAATAAAATTGTGCTGAGGATATTTAGATGTAAGTTTTTTACAAATATTAATGGTATCAATAATCTTATAAAAAAAATATAATGGTCCCGTAAATAGATTAAGCTGATGTCCTGTTGTGATGGTAAAAGTGTTTTCGTTTGCTAATCTCTTGATAGCATTAATTTGAAAAGAATTTTCTTTAACGTTATTATAACTTGATTTTAATACATCACAAAGTGGTTTTCTATAGCTATTATCATAATTATTTTTTTTTTCTTCTATTTGGTCAAAATAGTTTTCTATAGAATTATATCGATTAAAAAAATTTTTAATACTGGCACCATTATTTAAATAATCCAAAGTTATCTTTGGAAGATGTTTTGTAAAATTTGGATCAATATTTTTCAAAAATTTAATTAATATTTTTTTGATTTATTAAAAAATGAATTAACAAATTCCTTTTTGTTAAATAGTTGTAAATCATCAAGACCCTCTCCAATTCCAATGAATTTAATTGGTATTTTGAATTGATCTGAGATACCCAATACTACCCCACCTTTTGCAGTTCCATCTAATTTTGTTACAACCAAAGAAGTTATTTCAGTTACATTACTAAATTGCTTAGCCTGTTCAAAAGCATTTTGTCCAGTTGAACCATCAATTACTAATATTATCTCGTGAGGAGCATCTATGTTTTTCTTCTGTAAAACTCTTTTGATTTTACCTAATTCATTCATCAAGTTCACTTTATTATGTAACCTTCCAGCTGTATCAATTAGTACAACATCTGCATTTTTATTAATTGCTGACTCCAATGTGTCAAAAGCTACGGATGCCGGATCACTTCCCATTTCCTGTTTTATTAAATCTACATCAACTCGTTTAGCCCATATCTCTAATTGTTCAATTGCAGCAGCTCTAAAAGTATCTGATGCTCCAATAACGACTTTTAAACCCAGGGATTTATAATGATTCGCCATTTTACCAATTGATGTGGTTTTTCCTACGCCATTAACCCCAACAACTAAAATAACGTGTGGTTTTTTATCTGATATAATAAATTGATTTTCCTCGCCAGAAGAATCAATAACTCCCATTATTTCTTCTTTAAGAATAATATCCAATTCATTTGACCCGATGTACCTGTCTTTAGAAACTCTAGATTCGATACTATCAATTATTTTTAAAGTAGTTTTTACTCCAACGTCTGAGGAAATAAGTATTTCTTCCAATTCATCTAATACTTCATCATCAACTTTACTTTTACCAACAATTACTTTAGAAATTTTATTAAAAAAAGATGAACTAGTTTTTTCTAAACCTTTGTCAAGAGAGTGTTTTTTTTGTTTAGAAAAAAAGTTGGAAAAAATGGATTTTTTGTTTTTTTTATCTATTTTTTTGTTTTCAGATGGTTTGTTTAAAACCACTTCTTCTTTATAACTAGATTTTTTTTTGGCTACTTTTTCATTTTTAAATTCCGAAGATTTTTTTACTAAAGATGCTTTTTTATCAGATTTTCCTTGTGAAATATCTGCTTGATTCTCTTTAAAAGTATCTTTTTCAACTACTTGATACTTTGTATTTGATTTTTTATTATTAGTTGGTGATTTAGATTTATCTAATAGATTATCTTCCTTTAATTTATTATCATTAGAAGAAATATCTTTTTTTTTTGATGAACCAAAAAGTTTTTTAAAGAAACTCATATTAAAACATTAATTCAAATATATGAAAACAAAAAAAGTCACTGAAAAGTGACTTTAAATATCATTAAAAAAATAATTTTATTTTTTTGACAGCCATTCATTAACTTTTTCTGGTACCATAATTGATTCGACAAAAATGTAAGCACCTGTTTTGGGGCTTTTTACCATTTTTATAGCTTTAGAAAGTCTTTTTGAACCAGTTTGCAGGGATGCTACAGATTTTTTTGCCATAACTAAAATTATTTAATTTCCTTATGAATTGTATTCTTTTTCATGATAGGATTAAACTTTTTTATTTCTAATCTATCAGGTGTATTTTTTTTGTTTTTGGTTGTAACATATCTTGAAGTACCAGGCAGTCCAGAGTTTTTGTGCTCTGTACATTCCAAGATAACTTGAACTCTATTTCCCTTCTTAGCCATAACTTAAACTCTATTTTTTTTTGATTCTTTTAAAACTGCAGAAATTCCCTTTTTATTAATAGTTTTTAAAACAGCAGTAGAGACTTTTAATGTAATCCACTTACCTTCTTCAGGGACAAAAAACCTTTTCTTGATAAGATTAGGTTCAAATCGTCTCTTAGTTTTGTTCATTGCTTTGGAAACATTATTTCCAACTAAAACTTTTTTTCCAGATATTTCACAAACTTTTGACATAAATAGTCTTTTAAAACAGTGTGCAAATTAACAACATTTTTGGAGTAATGCCAAATTTTTTAATCTCTAGTTAATAATTCAGAAAATAATAATTCTAAGGCCTTGTTTACAGTCTTGTGAATATTCTTTTCTCTATTTTTTCCAAAATTAAATTCAAAAGATTTTACTTGCTTTGGTGTTGCCAATGAAATAAATATCTTTCCAACGGGCTGATTTGAATCGCCTTTGGATGGCCCTGCATTTCCGGTTGTAGAAATAGCATAATCAGAATTCATTATTTTTTTACAGTTAACTACCATTTCGTTAGCAGTATTTGAACTTACAACAGAATATTTATCAATAGTTTTGTTTTTAACATTAACCAGGGTTTTCTTTATTGAAGAATTATAAGCTACTATTCCACCCTTAAAATATTTAGAGGCACCAGGTATCGAAGTCAAGCGAGATGCCAACATTCCACCAGTCAAACTTTCAACCAAGCTAAGGGTTTTCTTATTTTTAATTAATATTTTTCCAATTTCGCTCTCAATTGGATTAGTTGTTTCATAACCAATAATTATTTTTCCAAGTATTTCATAAAGTTGAGCAACTAGTTTTTCCATTGTTTTCTCTAAAACAATATTATTGGTCCCTTTAGCACTAATTCTTAACCTAACTCTACCCAAATTTGGCAAATAAGCCAGTTTAAAATTTGAGGGGATATCTGACTCAAATTTTTTTAATTTTTTTGCAATATAACTTTCTCCTTTGCCATAGGTAATTAAAGTTTTATTGATTATAACAGGACATTTATAATCTGTTTGTAATTGTGGAATTATAAATTCTGTAATCATTGATTTCATTTCGAAAGGAACCCCAGGAAGGGATATAAAAAGAGTATTATTTTTTTTTATACTCATCCCAGCTGCCGTACCATAAAGATTAGGTATAAGCTTAGCTTTAGATGGAAGATATGCCTGAGCTCTATTTAAGTCGTTAATAGGGTTATCAACAAATTTTTCAAAAAGTTTTTCAATATGTCTCAATATTTCTGGATTATGAACTAATTTATCTTCGAAAAAATCACAAAACACCTCTTTTGTTATATCATCATTAGTAGGTCCTAATCCACCAGTAATAATAACAATATCACATTTATTATGTGAATTTTTTAAAGAAGACAAAATCTCTTTTTTAGAATCACCAATTGAAATAATTTTACTAACCTCAATTCCAATTTTGATTAATTCTTTTGATATAAAAGCAGAATTAGTATCAATAATTTGACCTATTAAAATTTCGTCACCAATTGTTATTATATGAGCCCTCAATATTATTTAATTTTAATTGAAAAACATTCTTTCTTATTTAAAAAGCCAACTAAAATATCATTTTCATTAACCTTTCCAACACCAGCAGGTGTTCCCGTAAAAATAACATCCCCAATCTTGAGAGTAAAAAAATTTGAAATTTCTGAAACTAATTCATCAATTTTCCATAACATATTTGAAGTATTTCCCCTTTGAACAATTTTTTCATTTTTTTTTAGATAAAAATCTATATTATCTAGATCTTCAATTTCATTTTTATTAACCCAACATCCTACTAGAGCTGATCCATCAAAAGCTTTTGATTTTTCCCATGGCATGCCTTTGTTTTTCAATTTAAGCTGAAGGTCTCTTGCTGTGAAATCAATTCCTAGTCCAATTTTGTCGTAATATTTATGGGAATATTGAGTAGCTATAGACTTACCTAATCTGTTAATTTGAACTATAATTTCAATTTCGTGATGTATTTCGTTTGAAAAACTAGGAATAAAGAAAGGTTGTTTTTTATGAATTAAAGATGTCTCAGGTTTTAAAAATAAAACTGGTGAATCGGGTTTACTATTGTTTAACTCTTCAATATGTTCAACATAATTTCTTCCAACACATATAATTTTCATAATTATAATTTGTTATTTAACTTATTAAGTCTAATTTGAGTTAACACCTTTTTGGTGTACATTGGAAAGTCAGCATTCAACAACCATCCGAAATAACCAGATTCATTTTCTAAAACATAATCTACTGTTTTCCCTTTATGCTTTCCAAATGAAAAACAAGGGATATTATCTTCATTATATTTAATAAATCCTGCTAAATCAACATTTTTTCCTCTTTTAGAAAAATCAGAAAGAAAGCTTACATTATTTTCTAAATCATCATACTTTTCGATTTGGGATTCCAAAACCTCATATGTTGCAAGTGTATCAGCTTTTGACGAATGAGCATTGTCTAAAGATTTTCCACAATAAAATTGATAAGCGGCACTTAAGGTTCTTTGTTCCATCTTATGAAAAATATTTTGAACATCAATTGTTGCCACATTATCTAAAGAAAAATCGATTTCAGATCTTAAAAGTTCTTCAGCGAGTAACGGAATATCAAATTTATTAGAGTTAAAGCCAGCTAGATCACAATTATTAATCATGGATTTAATGTCTGAAGCAATCATTTTAAACAACGGTTCATTTTTAACAATATCATTAGTAATTCCATGTATATTAGAAGCTTCTAATGGAATTGGAACACCAGGATTCACTAGCCAAGTTTTGGATTCTTTGTTCCCATTTGGAAATATTTTAAGAATTGATATTTCAACTATCCTATCCAAAGAAACATTAACCCCAGTTGTTTCTAAATCAAAAAAACATATTGGTTTTGATATTTTTAAATTCATTTAATTAAAATAATTTTTAAAATCAAATAGACATATTAGTCTCCCAATTTTCAATTAAATCTTTAATTCTTTTAATAAACATGCCACCCATAGCACCATTAATGATACGATGATCAAAACTGTGAGATAATATAATTTTATGTCTTATCCCTATAAAATCTCCTTGATCAGTTTCAATTACAGAGGCCACCTTTCTAATTGCTCCAAATGCTAAAATTCCTACTTGAGGTTGATTTATTATTGGAGTACCCATTAACGTTTCAAAAACACCAACATTACTTATGGTATATGTTCCTCCTTGGGTGTCTACGGGTTCTAACTGACCATTTCTTGACCTGTAAGCCAAATCATTAACTTTTTTTACTAATCCAGTCAAACTTAATTGGTCTGCATTTTTTAATACAGGAACAATAAGGTTTCCATCGGAAAGTGCAGTAGCCATTCCTATATTAATATTTTTTTTCTTAGTCACATCGTATCCATCAATACTTGAATTTAAAAGAGGAAACTCTTTTAAGACTTGTGCAACGAACATGATGAATATTGGAGTAAAAGTTATTTTCTCGCCCTCTCTATCTTGAAATGAATTTTTATTTTTTTCTCTCCATTCCCATAAATTAGTAATATCGGCTTCGATAAAAGCTTGTACATGAGCAGATTCGTTTTTACTTTTTATCATATGATCTGAAATCAATTTTTCCATTCTACTCATTTCGTAAATACCATCATTATCTTTTTCAATATTAGATGAAAAGGACAAATCAATATTTTCGGATTTATTTTTGGAGGATAAATAATGTAACAAATCGTTTTTTGTAACTCTTCCCTCTTTTCCAGAACCTATAATTTTCTCTAATTCGGATTCGCTTAAACCTTCTTTTTTTGAAATACTTCTAATTAATGGAGAATAATTTTTTTTTGTGGAATAATTTTTTGGAGATTCAATAATTTTATTGGCCTTATAAATTATTTTTTTAACTTCATTTTCAGGTTTTTCAGATTTTAGAACTGGTTTTGTCACAGAACTAGCTTCCAATGAATTTTCTGTTTCAATTACAGCTATAGGTTCACCTACCTTTACCACATCATTGACTTTACATAATTTTTCAATTAAAATACCAGAAACATCGCTTGGAACTTCTGAGTCAACTTTATCAGTTGCTATCTCAACTACAAGATCATCAATATAAATTTCATCACCTTCGTTTTTTAGCCAATTAATAATGGTAGCCTCTTCAATACTCTCTCCCATTCTTGGCAATAAAAGTTGAAATTTAGACATTAAACAAGAATTTATTTTTTTACAAAAATATCAAATAAAATACTATAAAATATTTTTTATTGAGTTCTCAAAAAGAATTCTTTTAACAATACTTCGTCCCAGAGTAACTTCATCAGTATATTCTAATTCGTTTCCTACAGAAACTCCTCTAGCAATCGTTGTTATTTTTATTTCAAAATTTTCTAAATGCTTATAAATATAAAAATTTGTAGTATCTCCCTCCATTGTAGCACTTAATGCAAGTATTATTTCTGAAATTTGATTGGAATTTACTTTTTTAACTAACGAGGAAATATTTAATTGATTAGGACCAATACCCTCAACCGGGGATATTTTTCCGCCTAAAACATGATAAATTCCATTAAATTGTCCTGTGCTTTCAATTGCCATTACATCTCTAATATCTTCAACAACACATATAACTTTTTTATCTCTTTTACTACTTGTACAAATTTCACAAATTTTATTATCGGAAATGTTGTGACAACTTTCACATAAAATTACATGATCAATTAGTTCGTTTAATGCATTAGACAAATCTTTTGTTTGAGAATTAGGTTGTTGTAATAAAAACAAAACCAACCTAAGTGCAGTTCTTTTACCAATACCTGGCAACTGAGACATTTCACTTACAGCATTTTCTAACAATTTTGAAGAAAAATTCATTGGTTAAATATAACACTACATTTTATAAGAACCATAAATTAGTATATTTGAATAACTACTTCAAAATGAGTTCATCAATTATTTTAATTGTAATTTTTCTATATTTTTTTGGACTTTTTATTATTTCCAGTTTGACAACAGGAAATAATGACAATCAAACTTTTTTTTCTGCTAATAAAGAATCACCATGGTATCTTGTTGCATTTGGAATGGTTGGAGCATCTTTGTCTGGAATAACATTTATTTCAGTCCCTGGAGATGTTGGTTCGTCACAATTCACTTATTTTCAAGTTGTTTTGGGTTACTTATTTGGTTATTTTGTAGTTGCACTTTTACTTCTTCCAATATACTACAAATTGAAATTAACGTCAATTTATGAATATTTAAAAGTACGTTTTGGAGTTGTCAGTCATAAAACTGGAGCTTTTTTCTTTTTCTTGTCAAGAATAACTGGTGCATCTTTTAGATTGTATTTGGTTGCAATAGTTCTACAACAATTTGTTTTTAATGATTTAAAAGTTCCTTTTGAAATAACGGTAATTATATCTGTTATACTTATATGGATTTACACATTTAGGGGTGGAATAAAAACAATTGTTTGGACAGATACATTACAAACTAGTTTTATGCTAATTTCGGTTATTTTATCTATTTATTTAATAAATCAAAGTTTGAACTGGACGTTCTTAGATTTTATTAATTCCAACGAACTTAAAACTTATTCAAATATTTTAGTAACAGAGAGCTTGATGGAAAAAAATCATTTATTTAAGTCCTTTATTGGCGGAATGTTTATAACAATTTGCATGACTGGTTTAGACCAAGATATGATGCAAAAAAACTTAACATGTAAATCTATAAAAGAAGCTCAAAAAAATATGATTGTTTTTAGCATAGTTTTAGTTATTGTAACATTTATATTTTTACTATTAGGTGCCTTGTTATTTATCTATTCAGAAAAATTAAATATTGTAATACCTAATCTTAACGGCTCAATTAATAGTGATTTACTTTTTCCACAAATTGCCTTAAATAGTGGACTTGGTAATATTATAGGAATAACTTTTTTGCTAGGATTAATTGCTGCTGCTTACAGCAGTGCAGATAGCGCTCTTACTTCTCTAACAACATCTTATTGTGTGGATGTCATTGATTTTAAAAATAAAAGCCAAGATTACCAAATTAAAATTAGAAAAAGAGCTCATATAATTATGAGTATTATACTAGTAATAGTTATTATAATTTTTAAAAATTATTTAAATACTAGTGTAATTGATGGCCTTTTAGTTTTGGCCGGATACACCTATGGCCCGTTACTTGGTTTATTTGCGTTTGGAATTTTTACTGATTACAAAATTAAAGACAAATACGTTTGGATAGTAACCATATTCTCTGTTTTGATTGTTGCATTATTAGCTAATTTAGACCCCAGCTCCCTAGGGGGGTATAAAATTGGATATGAACTTCTTCCAATAAATGGATTAATTACTTTTTTGGGACTAATACTGATTCGTAGAAAGTAAAACTAACGTACAAGCTTCTTTATAATTAATGAATTTATTTTTTAGCTGAAGATAAAAATCAGGGTTTTCCGTTCCTGGATTAAAAATAACACGTTGTGGATTTAGAGAAATTATGTAATCATAGTATTCTCTTTGTCTAATTTTATTTAAATAAATAGTTACAGTATGAATGTTTTTAAAGAGAATTTTTAATTTATGTATTTTTACACCTCTTGCAAAATCCAAGCTATTTCCAATTGCTTTTACATCAATTTTTTGTTCTATCAGTTTATCTAATGCTTTATATGAATATCTTTCAGGATTTGAGGAAGCCCCTAAAACTAAAGTTTTTTTTACCATCTCATCATAACTGATCCCCAAGTAAAACCTGCACCAAAAGAAGCCAGAATAATCAAATCATTTTCTTTGATTTTTCCTTGTTCCCAAGCCTCAGAAAGTGCAATAATTATTGAAGCAGCTGTGGTGTTTCCATAGCTCATTATATTATTATAGACCTTATCGTCAGAAAGTTTAAATTTTCTTTGTACAAATTGTGAAATACGTAAATTTGCCTGATGAGGAATCAACAAATCAATATCACTAATTTGTAGATTATTAGCTTCCAAGCCTTCAACAATTACCTCTGTAAATCTTGTCACAGCATTTTTAAAAACAAATTGACCATTCATGTAAGGGTAATAAGACTGATCGTTTGGATCATTATTAGCTATTATTTCAGGAACCCAGCGACCTGTACTTGGTCCATCTAACATTAATTCACGAGCATGTTTACCCTCTGAATGTAAGTGAGATGATAAAATTCCTTTTTCTTTTTGTTCGCATCTGGATACAATTGCAGCTCCTGCACCATCACCAAAAATAACAGTGACTCCTCTTCCTCTTGTAGATTTATCAAGTCCACCTGAATGATTTTCAGAACCAATTACTAATATGTTTTTATACATTCCTGTTTTTATAAATTGATCTGCTACAGACATTGCATATACAAATCCAGAACATTGATTTCTAACATCTAAGGCTCCAATTGTAGGAAGATCTAACATGTCTTGGACTCGAACACCTCCACCAGGAAAATACATATCAGGGCTTAATGTTGCAAAAATTATGAAATCAATATCGTTTTTATTTAAGCTGGACTTTTTAATAGCAATTTTTGAAGCTTTAACTGCCATTGTTGATGTCGTATCATCTGATTTAGGGTCAATCCAACGCCTCTCTTTGATTCCTGTTCTTTCTTGAATCCAAGAATCACTTGTGTCAATAAACTTTGATAAATCATCATTAGTAACAACATTTTCTGGAACATAATGACCCAAGCCTGTAATTCTTGAATTAAACATATTTAATTAGATTAAGTTGAGGTAATGCAATTTAAATAAAAAAACTTATGAATAATATTTTTAAAAGAGAACATTAATGTCAATTTGTCATTGAAAGTTATTTGGTATATCATTTGATTAATAAAATAAAAATAAAATTATGTCTAAAGGTAAAATTAATGTTTCAGTTGAAAATATTTTTCCACTAATTAAAAAATTTTTATATAGCGATCACGAAATTTTTTTAAGAGAATTAATTTCAAACGCGACAGATGCAACATCCAAACTCAAACATCTTAGTAGCATTGGAGAAAATAAAATTAAAATTGATAATCCAATCATTGAAGTCAAAGTTGATAAAAAAGGAAAAAAGCTTCACATTATCGATCAGGGCATAGGTATGTCTTCAGATGAAGTGAAAAAATATATTAATCAAGTAGCTTTTTCAGGTGCTGAAGAATTTTTAGAAAAATATAAAGATTCAGCAAAAGACAGTGGAATAATTGGACATTTTGGACTTGGTTTTTATTCGGCTTTTATGGTTGCTGAAAAAGTTGAAATAAAAACTAAATCTTACAAAGAAGATTCTGCTGCACACTGGGTTTGTGATGGATCTCCAGAATACTCTTTAACTAAATGTGATAAAAAGGACAGAGGAACTGAAATAATTTTACATATTGATAAAGATTCTAAAGAGTTTTTGGAAGAATCTAGAATTAGAGCACTTCTGACAAAATATAACAAGTTCATGCCAGTTCCTATAAAATTTGGAACTAAAGAGATAACTAAAAAAGAAGGTGAGGGTAAAAAAGAAAAAGAAATTAAAGAAACTGTTGATGATATTATCAATAATCCTAATCCAGCGTGGACTAAAACGCCTAGTGATTTAGATGAAAACTCTTATAAAGAATTTTATAGAGAGTTATATCCAATGCAATTTGAAGAACCCCTGTTCAATATTCACCTTAACGTTGATTATCCCTTCAATCTTACAGGAATTTTATATTTTCCTAAAATATCAAACGACATAAATGTTCAAAAAGATAAAATTCAGTTATATCAAAATCAAGTTTTTGTAACTGATAATGTTGAAGGAATTGTACCGGAATTTTTGACACTTTTAAGAGGTGTTATTGATTCGCCTGATATTCCTTTAAATGTTTCTAGAAGTTATCTACAAGCTGACGGAGCTGTTAAAAAAATAAGTAATTACATAACAAGAAAAGTTGGTGATAAATTAAATTCTTTATTCAAAAAAGATAGAAAAGAATTTGAAAAAAAATGGAATGACATAAAAGTAGTTATCGAATATGGAATGTTAAGTGAAGAAAAATTTTATGAAAAAGCTCAAAAATTTGCTCTTTACCCCACTGTAAATGACGATTTTTTAACATTTGAAGAATTAAAAGAAAAAGTTTCTAAAAGTCAAACTGATAAGGATGGTAAAATAGTTATTTTATATGCATCAAATAAAAATGAACAGCATCCTTACATTGAAACTGCTAAAGAAAAAGGATATGAAGTTCTTTTACTTGATTCACCTATAATAAGTCACTTAATTCAAAAAATTGAAACTAGTAATGATAAAATTACTTTTTCAAGAGTCGATGCAGACGTTATTGATAATCTAATCAAGAAAGAAAATGAGGAAATATCTAAACTTGATGATAAAGAAAAAGAAAAATTAAAATCAATCATTGAAGAAAATGTTTCAAAAGAAAAATATACAGTTCAGTTGGAGGCAATGGATAGCAGTGCTGCGCCATTTGTAATAACATTTCCAGAGTTTATGAGAAGAATGAAAGAAATGCAGCAAAGTGGAGGCAATAGTATGTTTGGAAATATGCCTGAAATGTACAATCTTATTATCAATGTTAATAATCCGATAAGTTCTGAAATATTAAAATCTAAAAGCAAAGACAAAAAACAAAGATTAATTAATCAATCTTTGGATTTAGCTAAATTATCGCAAAATTTATTAAAAGGTGAAGAACTCACATCATTTATAAAAAGAAGCATAAGTTTCATAAAATAACTTATGAAAAAGATTAATCTTTATATCATGGGTATAATTTATATTTACCTTGGTATAATGCATTTTACTAATACTAATTTTTATTTCCCATTTATGCCTAAATTTCTTCCTTGGCATTTTGAACTAATCATAGCTAGTGGTGTTGCTGAAATTCTGCTTGGTCTTGGTGTATTTTTTAAAAAGTTCAGGAAAATTAGTCTAATTGGAATAATATTAATGTTAACTATTTTTTTAATAGTTCATTTCAATATGCTAATTCCAGAGAATAGTTTAGGAAATCCAACTTATCTTTTATTAATCAGAATTGTGATTCAATTTGGATTAATCTATTGGGCTTGGAGAAACATCGATTAGTTTTTTTTTAATATAAAATTTTGTGATATTTATAAAAATAATACCCAATTGAAAAAAATTATTATTTTATTTATTGTTATCTTTTTTACAAATTGTTCTAAATCAAATGATCTTATGACAGTAAACCTTTCAGTAGAAGGGTTTAAAAAAGGGAATGTATACTTACAAAAAATTCAAGATTCAGTTTTAATTAATATTGACTCAATTTTTATTGAAAGCAACAATCCTATAACACTGGACTACAATATAAATTCGCCTGAAATTTTTTATATAAACCTTGACATAAAAAGTAAAGAAAAAAGAATAGAATTTTTTGGAGAAAGGGGAAATATTTCTATTAATACCAACTTAAAAAAATTTAATTCAGATTACAAAATCTCAGGATCAAAAAGTGACTCTGTCTTTAGAATTTACCAAAATGTAATAAAAAAGTTCAACTATCAAAGATTAGATTTAATTAAACTATCTATAGAAAAATCTCAAAAAAAGCAGTTGGATAGTCTTAAAATTATTGAAGAAAAAATTAATAAACTAAATAAAAGGCAATACCTCTACACATTAAATTTTGCAGTAAGTAATGGAAAAAGTCACGTAGCTCCTTTTATAGCTTTAAATGAATTTTCAGAGGACAGTAAAATTTTATTAGATACCATAAGAAAATCTCTTTCCAATGAAGTTTTGAATTCAAAATACGGTGGTATGCTTATTAAAAAAATTAATTCAAATTAACTTTTAAAGTTCATTAAAGTTTTTAACTAATTCTTCAGCTTTTTTGGTAAGCTCTAAACTAATTTTTTTAAAATGAGTTTTTTTGTTAGAAACGTCTTTTTGATTGATCTTATCAATCAATGAATCAAAAACACTAAAACATTTATCTACTAGTTTTTCACTTTTTTTTTGATCCTTTTCAGGATTTTCTAACTCCCATGAATTGATATTTTGAATAATTTCACCAATAACGTTATTCAAATCTTTTTTTAAATCTCTTACACTTGCCATATTTTATAGTTTAATTTCCGTCATATTTTACAAAATTTCTAGGAGTTTCATACAATGTCACTTCTAACTTTTTATTGTAGTCTATTTTATTCCTTAATTTGTTCCAAATGAAAATACAAATATTTTCTGCCGTAGGAACAACCTTTTTAAAATAATCTATATCAAGATTTAAATTTTTATGATCCAATAAATCTTCAATTTCATTTTTAATGATATCCTTTAGAGTCTTTAAGTCTATTACCATTCCAGTTACAGGATCAACTTTACCTGTAACATCGACTATTATTTCGTAATTATGACCATGATAATTTGAATTACTACACACTCCAAAAACATCAAGATTTTTCTCATCATCCCATTCTTTTACAAATAATCTATGAGCTGCATTAAAATGTGCTTTTCTGCTTACAGTTACATTCATTTATTAAAATTATTATAAAATTTATTAAAGATTATTTTAAACCAAACAGTATAATTGGAAGGATTTATTTTAATATCCTCTCTTAAAAAATCTAAATTAATCCATTTCCAATCACAAACTTCATTTTTATTTATTATTGGATTTTGGTTATAGCATCCAACTAAAACATAATCATATTCATGCTCAAAAAGACCATTATCAAATTCCGCTTTATAAATAAAAGATAGTAAAACTTTAAGATCTGTTTCAAATCCCATTTCTTCACTCAATCTTCTAATACCAGCCTTTTTAATTGTTTCACCATCTCTAGGATGACTGCAACAGGTATTTGTCCATAAACCTGGTGAGTGATACTTATTTAAAGCTCTTTTTTGAATTAAAAGTTCATTATCATCATTTAAGATAAATACAGAAAAAGCTCTGTGCAAAACAGCTTTTTCATGGGCTTCAATTTTATCCATCAATCCAAGTTGATTATCATTTTTGTCGACTAATATTACCATTTCACCCATTGTTCAAATTTACAAAATTTGAAATATTTAAGTAACTATTTTAAAAAACAATACTATTTTTGAAAATTATTTAAAATATGGGGTTCAAAGAGGAAGTAATAAAAAGAAGAACATTTGGTATAATATCTCATCCAGATGCTGGAAAGACAACACTTACAGAAAAATTATTATTATTTGGCGGAGCAATACAAGAAGCAGGTGCAGTAAAGTCTCATAAAATTAAAAAAAGTGCGACTAGTGATTTTATGGAAATTGAAAGACAAAGAGGGATTTCTGTATCTACATCAGTATTAGCATTCAATTATAAAGAAAAAAAAATAAATATACTTGATACACCTGGTCATAAAGATTTTGCAGAAGACACCTTTAGAACTTTAACTGCCGTAGATAGTGTAATAGTGGTTATTGATGTAGCTAAGGGAGTAGAGGAACAAACTGAGAAATTAGTTGAAGTTTGCAGAATGAGAGAAATCCCTATTATAGTTTTTATAAATAAGCTTGACAGAGAGGGAAAAGACGCATTTGATTTATTAGATGAATTGGAAAGTAAATTAAAATTTACTGTGTGTCCATTAAGCTTTCCAATTGGAATTGGATACGATTTTCAAGGTATTTATAATTTATGGGAAAATAATTTAATGCTTTTTAAAGAAGAAAATAAACAAAAAATTTCTGACACAATAAACATTAAAAGTCTCGATGATATTAGACTTACTGACTTCATAGGTGAAAATGCATCTCACAAATTAAAAGAAGAAATTGATATTGTAAAAGAAGTTTACCCAAATTTTAATCAAACTGATTATTTAAGCTGTAAACAACAACCGGTATTTTTTGGATCAGCCTTAAATAATTTTGGAGTTAAAGAATTACTTGATTGTTTTATTTCCATAGCACCTCCTCCACTTGCAAAAGAAAGCACTGAGAGAATTATAAAACCAGATGAGAATAAATTTTCTGGATTTATATTTAAAATACATGCTAATATGGATCCAAAACACCGGGATAGACTGGCATTTATTAAAATTGTTTCAGGAATTTTTAAAAGGAATAAACCATATAATCACGTTAGGTTAAATAAAAAATTTAAGTTCAGTAGTCCTAATGCTTTTTTTGCTGAAAAAAAAGAAATTATTGACCAATCCTATCCTGGTGATATAGTTGGTGTTCACGATTCAGGAAACTTCAAAATTGGTGATTCTTTTACAGAGGGCGAAAAAATTAATTTTAAGGGAATTCCTAATTTTTCACCAGAACATTTTAAATTTATTAATAATCAAGATCCATTGAAGTCAAAACAACTCGCGAAAGGAATTGATCAATTAATGGATGAAGGTGTTGCTCAATTATTTATAATGGAAATAAATGGAAGAAAAGTAATAGGCACTGTTGGTGCTCTTCAGTTTGAAGTAATTCAATATAGATTAAAACATGAATATGGAGCTAAGTGCTCTTATGAAAATATCAATATTCACAAAGCGTGCTGGACTGAGAATTGCCAAAATAATGAAGTTGAATTTAAAGAATTTAAAAAACTTAAAAGTAAATATTTAGCAAAAGACAAGGCTGGAAACTTAGTATTTTTATCTGACTCGGCCTTTTCATTAGAAATGACTAAGCAAAAATTTCCTTCAATAAAATTTCATTATAAATCAGAATTCTAGAAAAAGTTACGCCTCAGCTGTTGGTCCAAAATTTAAATTTATCGACTGCTTATTATCGTAGTCCTTAATCTCTCCATTGGTTTTTTCAAATCTTGAAATATTTTCATTCAATGCTTTAGAAAATCTTTTTGCATGTTGAGGAGTTAAAATTATTCTTGACTTAACCTTAGCTTTAGGTACACCTGGCATAACATTAATAAAATCGACAACAAATTCTGATATAGAATGATTAATTAACGCCAAATTAGAATAAGTTCCTTGAGCTAGATTTTCATCGAGCTCAAGATTTATATTACCTTTTTTTTTAGAATCTTTCATTAAAGATTAATATTTTTAGCAGCTAACAATTCTTCATATTCGTCTGTATAGCCAACGATAATATCTTTAAACTTTCTATTACCTGTTCCAGCAGGAATTTTATGACCAACAATTACATTTTCTTTCAAACCTTCTAAACCATCAACTTTACCATTAACGGCAGCTTCATTTAAAACTTTAGTTGTTTCTTGGAAAGAAGCCGCAGAAATAAATGATTTAGTCTGTAAAGATGCTCTTGTTATACCTTGTAAAATTGGAGTTGCTGTAGCGTTAACCGCATCTCTGGCAATTACTTGCTCTTTATCCTCACGTTTCATTATGGAATTTTCATCTCTCAATTCTCTTGCGGTAACAATTTGACCTTCCTTGAAAGCTTCAGAAGCTCCAACTGATTCTATAATCTTCTTACTGAATAAATTATCGTTTTCTTTAATGAAATCGTTTTTATGAATTAACTGGCCTTCTAAAAATGTAGTATCTCCAGAGTCCTGAATTTTAACTTTTTGCATCATCTGTCTAATTAAAACTTCAAAATGTTTGTCATTAATTTTAACACCTTGTAGCCTGTACACTTCTTGCACTTCATTAACTAAATATTGCTGAACTGCTGAAGGTCCTTTGATATTCAAAATATCATTGGGCGTAATAGATCCATCTGATAATGGCATTCCAGCTTTTACAAAATCATTTTCTTGAACTAAAATTTGATTTGATAATTTGACTAAATATTTTTTAATTTCTCCAGTCTTAGATTCTACAATTATTTCTCTATTTCCTCGTTTAATTTTACCAAAGCTAACTACACCATCAATTTCACTTACAACTGCTGGGTTTGAAGGGTTTCTAGCTTCAAAAAGTTCTGTAACTCTTGGAAGACCTCCAGTAATATCACCAGACTTGGCAGACTTTCTTGGTATTTTAACCAAAATTTTTCCTCCCTTAACTTTTTCACCATCATTAACCATTAAGTGAGCACCGACAGGTAAGTTATAAGTTCTTAAATTTTTTCCTTTATTATCATTGATTAATAAAGTTGGAACAATTTTTTTATTTCTAGATTCAGAAATTACTTTTTCTTTGAAACCAGTTTGTTCATCAATTTCTACCTGATAGGTAACCCCCTGCTCAATATTTTCATATTCAATCACTCCACCATATTCAGAAATAATAACACCATTGTAAGGATCCCATTGACAAACAACATCATCCTTTTGAAGTTTTTGACCATCTTCAATAAGAATAGAAGATCCATAAGGAATAATATTCGTACTTAATAAAACACCAGTCTTTTTATCAACTAATTTAAGCTCACATGTTCTAGATATTACAACATTAATTTTATTTCCTTCGGAATCTTTACTTTTAACAGTTTTTAAGTCCTCTATTTCAGCCATTCCATCAAATTTGACTGCTAATTTATTTTCTTCAGAAATATTTCCAGCAATTCCACCAACATGAAATGTTCTTAAAGTTAACTGAGTACCAGGCTCACCAATGGATTGTGCAGCAACTACTCCAACTGCTTCGCCATTTTGAACCATTTTACCAGTAGCCAGATTTCTTCCATAACACTTTGTACAAATTCCTTTAGGAGATTCACAAGTTAATGGAGAACGTACCTCAACTTTGTCAATAGTAGTGTTTTCAATTTCTTTAACAATTTCATCAGAAATTTCGTTTCCAGAATGAACTATAATTTCGTTTGTAACTGGATTAAAAATATCATGAAGAGAAACTCTACCTAAGATTCTTTCACCAAGAGATTCAACTTCTTCTTCATTTTTCTTTAAAGCTTCCACAGTTATTCCTCTAAGGGTATTACAATCTTCTATATTAACTATAACGTCTTGAGCAACATCTACTAATCGTCTGGTTAAATATCCGGCATCAGCAGTTTTAAGGGCTGTATCAGCTAATCCTTTTCTAGCACCGTGTGTAGAAATGAAATATTCTAAAATTGAAAGTCCTTCCTTAAAATTTGAAAGAATTGGATTTTCGATGATTTCACCTCCACTAGCACTAGCTTTTTTGGGTTTAGCCATCAAACCTCTCATTCCAGTAAGTTGACGTATTTGTTCTTTTGACCCACGAGCTCCAGAGTCAAGCATCATAAAAACCGAATTGAAACCTTGTTGATCTTCACTAATTCTTTTCATAGCCAACTCTGTAAGAGTTGCATTAGCTGAAGTCCATACATCAATTACTTGATTATATCTTTCATTGTTGGTAATTAGACCCATATTATAGTTTGAGATAATAGAATCAACCTCAACGTTTGCATTTGAAATCATCTCATGTTTTTCAGGTGGAATAATAATATCTCCTAAACTAAATGAAAGACCTCCTTTAAATGCAAAAGAGAATCCCATATCCTTTATTTTATCCAAAAATTCTGCAGTTTCTGGAACACTGGTAACTTTTAAAATATTACCAATGATATCACGTAATGATTTTTTTGTCAAAACTTCATTAATGAAACCTGCTTTTTCCGGAACAACCTGGTTGAACAATACTCTACCAACTGTTGTATCAATAATCTTAAAAACAAGATTTCCGGAGTTGTCAAAATCTTTTGTTCTTATTTTGATCATTGCATTTAACTCCACTACTTCTTCATTGTAAGCTATATTAACTTCTTCAGCAGAATAAAAGGTTAAACCTTCACCTTTAACTTTATATTTTTTTGTAGATTTTAATAATTTAGTCATGTAATACAGTCCCAAAACCATATCTTGAGAGGGAACTGTAATTGGAGATCCATTTGCTGGATTTAAAATGTTGTGAGAGGCTAACATTAGTAATTGAGCTTCTAAAATAGCTTCTGGACCTAACGGAAGATGAACAGCCATTTGATCACCATCAAAATCAGCATTAAAAGCAGTACATACAAGCGGGTGGACTTGGATTGCTTTACCTTCTATCAAACTAGGCTGAAAAGCTTGAATACCTAATCTATGAAGAGTTGGAGCTCTGTTCAAAAGGACAGGATGTCCTTTTAAAACATTTTCAAGAATATCCCAAACTAGGGGCTCTCTTCTGTCAATAATTTTTTTTGCTGATTTTACTGTTTTGACAATTCCTCTTTCAATTAATTTTCTAATTATGAAAGGTTTGTATAACTCGGCAGCCATATTTTTCGGTAAACCACATTCATACAATTTTAGTTCAGGTCCACCAACAATTACTGATCTTGCAGAATAGTCAACTCTTTTACCTAAGAGGTTCTGGCGAAATCTTCCTTGTTTCCCCTTTAATGAATCAGAAAGGGATTTTAAAGGTCTGTTAGCATCTGTTTTCACTGCAGAAGACTTTCGTGTGTTATCAAAGAGAGAATCTACAGATTCTTGAAGCATCCTTTTTTCATTTCTTAAAATAACTTCAGGAGCTTTAATTTCTACAAGCCTCTTTAATCTATTATTTCTTATAATTACTCTTCTGTACAAATCATTTAAATCAGAGGTGGCAAATCTTCCTCCATCTAATGGAACCAATGGACGAAGTTCTGGTGGAATTACAGGGATGGCTTTTAAAACCATCCATTCTGGCTTATTTTCCTTATTAGTATTAGCTTCTTTGAAGGATTCTACAACCTGTAGTCTCTTAAGAGCTTCCATTTTTCTTTGTTTGGAAGATTCAGTATTTGCCTTATGTCTAAGTTCATATGAAAGTTCATCTAAATCTATCCTCGATAATAGTTCTATCAAACACTCTGCACCCATTTTAGCAATAAACTTATTTGGATCCTCATCATCTAAAAATTGATTTTCTTGAGGAAGATTATCAACAATATTGATGTACTCTTCTTCAGAAAGAAAATCCAATTTATTTATTGGTTCACCCTCTAAATTTACGGCTAGACCAGCTTGAATAACGACATACCTTTCATAATATATTATCATATCAAGCTTCTTTGATGGTAAGCCTAATAGATATCCTATCTTATTTGGTAGTGATCTAAAATACCAAATATGCGCAACTGGAACTACCAAGTTAATATGTCCAACTCTGTCTCTTCTTACTTTTTTCTCAGTAACTTCAACACCACATCTATCACATATAATTCCCTTATATCTAATTCTTTTGTACTTACCACAAGCACATTCGTAATCTTTAACAGGACCAAAAATTCTTTCACAAAATAAACCGTCTCTTTCAGGTTTATGTGTTCTATAATTAATAGTTTCTGGCTTTAGGATTTCACCTCTTGATGAAGCTAAAATAGTTTCAGGAGAAGCAAGTCCAATAGATATTTTTGAAAACTTCTGAGATTTATTAATTTCAATTTTTCTTGACATAGTATATCTTATTTTTTATTCTTCAAGTCTAATATCTAAACCTAGACCTTTAAGTTCATGCATTAATACATTAAATGACTCTGGCAAACCAGGGTCAGGCATAGTTTCACCCTTAACTATAGCTTCATAAGCTTTAGCTCTTCCTTGAACATCATCTGATTTAATAGTTAGAATTTCTTGCAGGGTACTAGATGCTCCGTATGCTTCAAGAGCCCAAACTTCCATTTCACCAAACCTTTGACCACCAAATTGAGCCTTTCCTCCCAACGGCTGTTGAGTAATTAATGAATATGGACCGATTGACCTTGAATGCATTTTATCATCAACCATATGACCTAATTTTAACATGTAAATTACTCCAACAGTAGCAGGCTGATCAAATCTTTTGCCTGTTCCACCATCATACAAGTACGTATGTCCAAATTTAGGAACTCCAGCCTCATCTGTTAATTCGTTTATTTGATCTAAAGTAGCACCATCAAAAATTGGAGTAGAAAACTTTCTACCTAATTTAAGTCCTGCCCAACCCAATACTGTTTCATAAATTTGACCAATATTCATTCTGGAAGGAACTCCAAGGGGGTTTAAAACAATATCCACAGGTGAACCATCTTCAAGAAATGGCATGTCCTCTTGTCTAACAATTCTAGCGACAATACCTTTGTTTCCGTGTCTACCTGCCATTTTATCCCCAACTTTAAGTTTTCTTTTTTTAGCAATATATACTTTTGCTAATTTTAAAATTCCAGGGGGAAGTTCATCACCTACGGAAATTGTAAATTTTTCGCGTCTGTGCATTCCTTGTAAATCATTCTCTTTGATTTTATAATTGTGAAGTAGTGACACTACTAAGCTGTTAATTTTTTTATCAACAGCCCAAACCGCTGAAACAATGTGAGTAAATTCTTCAACTTGGCTAAGCATTTTTAATGAATATTTTTTTCCTTTAGGCAAAATCTCTTCTCCTAAATCATTAAAAATTCCTTGACAAGTCTTCCCGTTTAAAATAACATACAATTTTTCAACTAATTTACTTTTAAGATTTTTAAATTTTTCTTCATATTGAAGTTCGAGTTGGTTCAAAACTTCTTTATCTTCCGATCTTTTTCTTTTATCTTTAATAGGTCTTGTAAATAACTTTTTATCAATTACAACACCATTTAATGAAGGAGGTGCCTTTAAGGAAGCATCTTTTACATCACCAGCTTTATCACCGAATATTGCTCTTAAAAGTTTTTCTTCAGGGGTAGGATCTGATTCACCTTTTGGTGTTATTTTTCCAATGAGAATATCACCAGGGTGAACTTCAGCTCCAACTCTAATCATACCATTTTCATCCAAATTAGATGTTGCTTCTTCACTAACGTTAGGAATATCATTAGTAAGTTCTTCCATACCAAGCTTTGTGTCTCTGACATCAAGAGAATATTCATCAATGTGCAGGGAAGTAAAAACATCATCTCGAACTACTTTTTCAGAAATAACTATAGCGTCCTCAAAATTATATCCTTTCCAAGGCATAAATGCAACTTGTAAATTTCTACCTAAAGCAAGTTCTCCTTTGTTTGTAGCGTAACCTTCGCACAAGACTTGACCTTTTGTAACTTCATCGCCTTTAGTAACAATAGGCTTCAAATTTATACAAGTACCTTGGTTGGTCTTTCTGAACTTTACTAAGTTATACGTTTTCTCATCATTGTCGAAACTTGTTAGCTTTTGTTCCTCTGTGAGTTTATACTTTATAGTAATTTTTTGAGAATCTACGTAAATAACTACACCATCGTAGTCGGCATTTATTAGAACTCTAGAATCAGATGCAACTTGTCTTTCAAGTCCAGTACCTACTATTGGAGATTCAGGTCTCAATAGGGGAACGGATTGTCTCATCATGTTAGATCCCATTAGAGCCCTATTAGCATCGTCATGTTCTAAAAATGGAATTAAAGATGCAGAAATAGATGCAATTTGATTGGGAGCAACATCGGTGTAATTTACATCAACTGGATCTATTACTGGGTAATCCGCTTCTTGTCTTGCAATTACTTTTTCAGAAAGTATTTTACCGTTTTTATCTTTGGGAATATTTGCCTGTGCTATAAGTTTACCTTCCTCCTCCTCAGCGCTTAAATATGCATGATTTTTAATGTCAACAACTCCGTTCTCCACTTTTCTGTAAGGTGTTTCTATAAATCCTAAATTATTGACTTTAGCAAATACACCTAGTGAAGATATCAATCCAATATTTGGACCTTCAGGTGTTTCAATTGGACATAACCTTCCATAGTGCGTGTAATGAACATCTCGGACTTCAAATCCAGCTCTCTCTCTGGATAAACCACCTGGGCCTAAGGCAGAAAGTCTTCGTTTGTGAGTAATTTCTGCTAATGGATTAGTTTGATCCATAAATTGAGACAGCTGATTGGTCCCAAAAAAAGTGTTGATAACAGAAGATAATGTCTTGGCGTTTATAAGATCAATTGGTGTAAAAACCTCATTATCTCTTACATTCATCCTTTCCCTTATGGTTCTTGCCATTCTGGACAAACCAACTCCAAATTGGGATGAAAGTTGTTCACCAACAGTTCTTACCCTTCTATTTGATAAATGATCAATATCATCGATTTCAGCTTTAGAATTAATCAATTCAATTAAATACTTAATTATGGTAATTATGTCTTGCTTTGTTAAAACTAACTTATCCATCTCAATATTGAGTCCTAACTTCTTATTCATTCTATATCTACCAACCTCACCCAAATTGTATCTTTGATCAGAAAAGAATAATTTATCAATTATTCCTCTTGCTGTTTCTTCATCGGGCGGTTCAGCATTTCTAAGTTGTCTATAAATATGTTCAACAGCTTCTTTTTCAGAATTAGTAGGATCTTTTTGTAAAGTATTATGAATGATGGCATAATCAGAAAACTGACCGTCAACTTTATGTAAAAGAATAGTTTTAGTGTTAGTTTCTAAAATTTCAGAAATATTTTCTTTGTCGATAATAACATCCCTATCTAAAACAATTTCATTTCTTTCAATTGAAACAACCTCTCCTGTATCCTCATCAACAAAATCTTCAAACCAAGAATTCAAAACTCTAGCAGCTAGTTTCCTGCCGATATATTTTTTTAAACCTGACTTAGAAACTTTTACCTCCTCTGCTAAATCAAATATTTCTAAGATATCCTTATCTCTTTCATAACCTATAGCTCTTAATAGAGTCGTTACAGGAAGCTTCTTTTTTCTGTCAATGTAAGCATACATTACACTATTTATATCAGTTGCAAATTCAATCCATGAGCCCTTAAAGGGGATAACTCTTGCAGAATATAATTTAGTTCCATTTGCATGAAATGATTGACCAAAAAAGACACCAGGAGATCTGTGTAGTTGAGAAACTACAACACGTTCAGCTCCATTAATGATAAAAGTTCCACTGGGGGTCATATAAGGGATGACACCCAAATAAACGTCTTGAACAATAGTTTCGAAATCTTCATGCTCTTCGTCAGTACAAAAAAGTTTAAGCCTTGCCTTTAAAGGAACACTGTACGTTAAGCCTCTTTCTATACATTCCTGTATCGAATACCTCGGTGGATCAACAAAATAATCCAAAAATTCTAACACAAACTGATTTCTAGAATCTGAAATAGGGAAGTTTTCTAAAAAAGTATTGAAAAGCCCTTCATCTGTCCTTTCATCGGATTTGGTTTCTAATTGAAAAAAATCTCTGAACGATTTAACTTGAATATCAAGAAAATCAGGATAATTTGGAATGTCAGTAGCTGAAGCAAAGTTTAATCTATTTGTAATATTGTGCATTAAAATCAATTTAAATTAAAAGAACATTTAACTAAATGCAAGAGTTTATAACCCGAAATACATTGAGTTTAAAAATAAAACTAAAGCTCGGTAGAATTATTTTAATTCAACCTCAGCTCCAGCTTCTTCAAGTGACTTCTTAAATCCTTCAGCTTCATCTTTTGAAACTGCTTCTTTAATATTACTTGGTGCATTGTCTACAAGTTCTTTCGCTTCTTTTAAGCCAAGACCTGTCAATTCTTTTACAAGTTTAACTACAGCCAATTTTGAACCTCCTGCTGCGTTTAATACTACATCAAATTCTGATTTCTCTTCAGCTGCTTCAGCGTCTCCACCTGCTGCAGGTCCAGCTGAAACTACTGCTGCTGCTGCTGGTTCGATACCGTATTCACTCTTTAGAATCTCTGCTAACTCGTTAACTTCTTTTACTGTTAGATTAACTAATTGTTCTGCAAAATCTTTTAAATCTGCCATTTTATAAATATTTATTATTGTTATTATTAATTTTTAATTACTCTTTTCTTTCTCCAAGGGTTTTAATAACCCCAGATAATGTTGATCCGCCAGATTGTAAAGCAGATATTAAATTTTTAGTCGGAGATTGTAAAAGCGAAATTACTTCCCCAATCAATTCTTCCCTAGATTTAATATTTGCCAACACACTAACTTGGTCATCTCCAATATAGATTGCGTCTTCAATGGTTGCCCCCTTCAAAATTGGTTTTTCAGATTTTTTTCTAAAATTCTTAATCAATTTTGCAGGAGAATTACCAACCTCAGAATACATTAGTGCGGTATTTCCGACTAATACTTGATTTAATTCTCCAAAGTCTCTATCAGAAGCCTCCATTGCCTTTGCAAGCAAAGAATTTTTTACAACTGAAAGTTTAACATTTGCTTTGAAACAGGCTCTTCTCAATTTACTAGTTTCAACAGCGTTAAGACCTGAGGCATCTGTCAAGTAAATATTGGTGTTGTCTGCTAATTCAGCAGTCAATATTTTTATTACTTTAGATTTTTGTTCTCTTGTCATTTTATTTTTTTTACTAAATATTAGTATCAATATTAATTCCTGGACTCATAGTACTAGACATTGAAATACTTTTTAAATAAGTACCCTTAGATGAATTTGGCTTTAGCTTGATTATATTTTGAATTAGTTCAAGAGAATTTATGTAAATATTATCTGCATCAAATGAAACTTTTCCAATTGAGGCATGAATTATACCTGTCTTATCAACTCTAAAATCAATTTTACCAGCTTTTACATCAGAAACTGCTTTAGAAATATCCATAGTAACAGTCCCAGTCTTAGGGTTAGGCATTAAACCTCTTGGTCCTAAAATCTTACCCAAAGGACCTAGTTTACCCATTACACTCGGCATGGTTACAATAACATCAACATTTGTCCAACCATCTTTGATTTTTTGAAGGTATTCATCAAGACCTACATAATCAGCTCCTGCTTCAGTAGCTTCCTTTTCTTTATCAGGTGTAACAAGTGCTAGAACTTTGACATCTTTTCCTGTTCCATTTGGGAGAGTAACAACCCCCCTTATATTCTGATCAGCTTTTTTAGGATCGACTCCTAAACGTATTGCTAAATCCACTGAGGCATCAAAATTATTGTTTGTAAGTTCCTTAACAATTGAAGATGCTTCTTTTAATGAATAAATCTTTGAATTATCAACTTTGCTTAATGCAATTTTTCGTTTTTTTGAAATTTTTGTCATAATAATAAATTAAAAAGGAGCTTTACCCTTAACTTTTATACCCATTGATCTGGCTGTACCAGCAATCATTCTCATCGCCGATTCGACAGTAAAAGCATTTAAATCTACCATCTTATCTTCGGAAATTACTTTAATTTGATCCCAAGAGACCGAAGCTACTTTGCTACGATTTGGTTCGCCTGAACCCTTTTTAACCTTAGCTGCTTCCAATAATTGCACTGCTGCAGGAGGAGTTTTAACAACAAATTCAAATGATTTATCTTTAAAAACAGAGATAGCAACAGGAAGAACTTTACCTGGCTTGTCTTGTGTTCTTGAATTAAATTGCTTACAAAATTCCATTATGTTTACACCAGCAGCTCCCAGTGCAGGGCCAACCGGCGGTGATGGATTAGCAGCACCTCCTCTAATTTGAAGTTTTAATACCTTTTCTATTTCTTTTGCCATTATTAATATTTAAGGTTTCTTAAACAATTGGAAGCTATTTAAGAATCGATTTATATTGTAACATTTATATTTTTTCAACTTGCATATATGAAAGCTCTAAAGGAGTTTTTCTTCCAAATATTTTAACCATAACCTCTAACTTTCTTTTATCCTCGTTAACATTTTCAACCGTTCCATTGAACCCATTAAAAGGACCGTCAATAACTTTTATATTTTCGCCCATCACAAAAGGAATTGAAATGTTTTCAGTTTCAGTAGAAAGTTCATCAACCTTACCTAGCATTCTATTGACTTCTGCAGTTCTCATTGGAATTGGATCACCACCCTTGGTTTCACCTAGAAATCCAATTACATTTGGAAGCGATCTAATAATGTGAGGAATTTCACCGGATAAATTTGCTTTAATCATGATGTAACCTGGAAAATAAACCTTTTCTTTATTAATTTTCTTCCCTTTTCTAATTTGAACAACTTTCTGGGTAGGTACTAACATCTCTTCAACAAGATTAGAAAAACCAAGCCTATTAATCTCGGACTCCATGTAAGCTCTAATTTTATTTTCTTGGCCACTAACTGCCCTAACAACATACCATTTTTTAATATCTGTATCAGTCATGTCAATTAATTAAATCAAAATAAACTTTTATTACTCTAGATAAAACACTATCTGCAGCCCAAATAAGCAACGCAAAAATTATAGAAAAAACTAACACAACAACCGTAAGTCTAGAAAGTTCGTTTGCAGGTGTCCAAGAAACGTGTTCTTTCAATTCTGAAAAAGACTCCTTGATGTAAGAAACTATATTCATTTTCAAATTTTGCACGGGTTGAGAGACTCGAACTCCCGACACCTGGTTTTGGAGACCAGTGCTCTACCAACTGAGCTAAACCCGTCTCTATTAATGGTGTCTTTTATACACCCTAGATATTTAGCCATAAAAGGCATCTGCATATTGCAAATACCTTTCATAGATTTTATTAGTATTTTATTTTAAAATTTCAGTAACCTGACCTGCACCAACAGTTCTTCCTCCCTCTCTGATAGCAAACCTTAATCCTACACTACATGCAATAGGAGATATTAAATCTACTGTAATAGTTAAGTTATCACCTGGCATAACCATCTCAACTCCTTTAGGAAGTTCAATATTTCCAGTCACATCAGTTGTTCTAACATAAAATTGCGGTCTGTAATTGTTATGAAATGGGGTGTGTCTTCCACCTTCTTCTTTCTTTAAAATATAAACTTCAGCTTTGAATTTACCATGAGGTTTTACAGAACCTGGTTTACAAATAACCATTCCTCTAGTTATATCCGTTTTTTCGATTCCTCTTAGAAGGATACCAACATTATCACCAGCTTCACCTCTATCAAGAATTTTTCTAAACATTTCAACTCCAGTAACAGTAGAACCTAATTTTTCAGCACCCATTCCAATGATATCAACAGCGTCTCCAGTGTTTGCAACACCAGTTTCAATTCTACCAGTTGCTACAGTACCTCTTCCTGTGATAGAAAATACATCTTCAACAGGCATTAAGAAATCTTTTTCAATATCTCTTTTAGGGAGTTCAATCCATTTATCGACGTTTTCCATGAGTTCCATAACGGTATCAACCCATTTCTTTTCACCATTTAATGCTCCAAGAGCAGATCCTAAGATTACAGGACCATTATCTCCATCATACTCATAGAAATTTAATAAATCCCTAACTTCCATTTCAACAAGTTCTAACAATTCTTCATCGTCAACTTGATCAGCTTTATTTAAAAAAACAACAATTCGAGGTATACCTACTTGTCTTCCTAATAATATATGTTCTCTTGTTTGTGGCATTGGACCATCAGAAGCTGCAACCACAAGAATTGCACCATCCATTTGAGCAGCACCAGTAACCATATTTTTCACATAATCAGCGTGACCTGGACAGTCAACGTGTGCATAATGACGATTAGCAGTTTGATACTCTACGTGAGAAGTATTAATTGTAATACCTCTTTCTTTTTCTTCGGGAGCGTTATCAATTTGATCAAAGCTTTTAGCCTCAGAAAGTCCTGCATCTGCTAGTACTTTAGTAATAGCTGCAGTTAAAGTTGTTTTACCGTGATCTACGTGTCCAATTGTACCAATGTTTAAGTGTGGTTTTGAACGATCGAAAGTTTCCTTTGCCATAATATTTATGTTTTATTACTTTTAAAATGAGCGCAAATATATAAATTTTATACGAAAAAATGAATAAATTTTATTTTTTTTAAAGAATATAAACTAAGAACTCAATGTTTTTTATTTTAAAAAATTTAGTTTTTTTTAGAATTTAGAAAACCATCTGTGTTTTCCAAAGTGATTTCTTGGCACGGTTGTTTTATTGACAACATAAAAATTAATTCCTTTTAAAACAGAATTTAAATATTTTTTTAAATAAGGGTTAATAACTAAAACATATGGGATAAATGACAAAATTTTTGGCCAAGAGCCAAGAAGATAAGGATAAACAGTGATTGATAGATATGTTTTATTTTTGAAACTAGTAATTTCCCAAATAACTTTTGATTTTTTTCCGCTTTTTTTGCCAATAAAAAGTGTGTAACCTTTGTTTTTTTTAGATTTTATTATTTCTCTAAAATATGTTACACCATTAAGGTAAACCAAAACATCACGATAATTACCATTTTGCCACTCAATTATTTCATTTGAACGACAGAATGGATGCACTAAATTTAAATTTCCAGGCTCAATAATTAGGGCCCACAAACTCTGAACAGAACATTCTATTTGTTGTTTATTAGAAACTGACCAAGTTTTGTTCATAACGGTGGGTTAAAATAAAAAAGTTTGTAGATTTTACTTTTTTGAAGAGCCAATGTCGAGATTTGAACTCGAGACCTCTTCCTTACCAAGGAAACGCTCTACCCCTGAGCTACATCGGCAGAAAATTTTGAGCGAGAGACCGGGTTCGAACCGGCGACATTCAGCTTGGAAGGCTGACGCTCTACCAACTGAGCTACTCTCGCTTAAAAAATTAGTGGGGAGAGCAGGATTCGAACCTGCGAAGTTAAAAACAGCAGATTTACAGTCTGCCCTCGTTGGCCGCTTGAGTATCTCCCCAGTATGTTAAAGATCATTGTGAGCCGATGGAGGGACTCGAACCCACGACCTGCTGATTACAAATCAGCTGCTCTAGCCAGCTGAGCTACATCGGCTTTTCCATTTTTCAATGGATGGCAAATGTATAGATTTATTTTTTTTCAATCAAAAGAAAATTAACGATTTTTTAAAAAAAAATAAACTTAGCTCTTTTTAATTTCTCTTGGATGATTATTCTTATAATCACTAATAATTTTTGGTAACTTAATTTTCGTATAAATCTGAGTAGAAGCAAGACTTGAGTGTCCTAAAATTTCTTTAATTGTATTAATACCTGCTCCATTATTTAAAAGGTGTGTTGCAAACGAATGTCTTAAGATATGGGGGCTAATTTTAACTTTTGAAGAAACTTTTGAGAAATATTTTTTTACAACCCTATACACTAAAGATGGACCGATTTGTGTTCCTTTTTTTGTGATAAATAGGTTGTTAATTGATGATTTAATGTTAGATCTTAGTTTAATATAATTATTAATGTTTTGTAATAGTGATGGTAGTAATGGAACTAACCTCTCCTTATTTCTTTTTCCTTGAATTTTAATTAAATTTTCATCAAACAAAAGATCATTTAATTTTATTTTGATAAGTTCATCTCGTCTGATTCCAGTGGAATATAGCGTATCTATAATTAACATATCTCGTTTACCTTCAAACGTATCGTCAAAAACATTTATTACGGAAAACACCTCATCCTCGGTAAATGGTATTATAATTTTTGACTGAACCTTTAACCTTTTGTGATTTTTAGTTGGTGATTCATCAATTAATTCAAGTTTAATCAAAAAATCATAATAACGACTCAGAGCTGATATTTTTCGATTAATTGTTAAGGGCGATAAATTGGAGTCTGACAGATTAACTATCCAGCTTCTAATAATTGAATAAGGTATTTTTGAAATGTTATTTATACCATGTTCATCTTTACAAAAAACATGAAATGTATTTAGATCTTTTTTATAAGCGGTGATAGTATTTTCAGAATACTTTTTTTCGTTTGAGAGATAATCAAAAAAGTTTGAAAAATACATATAGATCTTAACAGAATTTAAAGTTAAGAACTTTTAAATGAAAAAAAATTTAAGAGAAATTATATATTTTCAAGATCTCTAAGATTCTGCACGTATGCAGCTTTTTTGATCTTATCTCTATTTTTAACTGATGGCTTAATGAAAGCTTGTCTCGATCTAAGGTTTTTCATTGCTCCAGTTTTATCAAACTTACGTTTAAATCTCTTGAGAGCTCTGTCAATGTTTTCACCTTCTTTTACTGGAATAATTAACATATTTAATTTTAAATAGGTGGCAAATATAAAAACATTTTTAGTTCCTAAAAAATTATTTGTTAATTTTTAAAAAAAACTGAGAATTATAAATAATTAATATTATTTGATTGCTTTTAAATACTTTTCCAATTCTTTTTTAACAACAGGAAATAAGAAAAATAATCCAATCATGTTAGGAAAAACCATGGCAAAAATCATTGCATCGGAAAAGTCCCATATTGAATTCATACTAGCAGCAGAACCAATTACAACAAACATGCAAAAAATTAGCTTGTAGGTAATATCTGCCACTTGTCCTCTTCCAAATAAATATTTCCAAGATTGTAATCCATAATAGGACCATGAAATCATTGTAGAGACCGCAAATAAAACAACTGCTATTGTTAAAAATATATCAGAAAAAGGAATATACTGTGCAAATGCTTGGGATGTAATTCCAGCTCCTTCAAAAGGAACACCATCAATTAAAACTGTTCCCATACCATCTCCTCCGTATTCAAAATATCCTCCAAAATTAAAAATTATGATGACAAGAGCTGTCATTGTACAAATCACTACAGTATCAATAAAAGGTTCCAATAAAGCAACTAAACCCTCTGAAGCTGAATATTTGGTTTTTACTGCTGAGTGAGCTATTGATGCTGAACCAACTCCAGCCTCATTTGAAAAGGCAGCTCTTTTAAAACCTACCATTAAAACTCCAATAAATCCTCCAACACCCATTGCAGTTGGATTAAAGGCTTCATTTACTATAAGAGAAATTGCATCATCGATTAAAGTAAAGTTTATTAACAATATATATAGACAAGCTATCAAATAAAGAAGAGCCATAAAAGGAACTATTCTCTCTGTAACTGAGGCAATTCTTTTAATTCCCCCAATAATAATTATTCCAACTAAAATTGCTAAAACAAGCCCTATAATTGCGCCTGCGCTTGTACTTTCTAAACCTAACAATTGTTTTAGCACAAGAGTGGCTTGATTAGATTGTGCTGCATTTCCACCTCCAAACGATCCTCCAATACAAAAAATTGCAAAAAATACAGCAGCGATTTTACCTAAAGTCTCAAAACCTTTCTCCTTTAATCCTTTCGTTAAATAATACATCGGTCCTCCATAAATAGTTCCATCATCTCCAACATCACGATACTGAACACCTAATGTACACTCAACAAATTTTGATGACATACCAATTAAACCACAAATAATCATCCAAAAAGTTGCTCCAGGTCCACCTAATGCAATTGCTAAGGCAACACCAGCAATATTTCCGTTTCCAACAGTACCTGAAACAGCAGTAGCTAAAGCTTGAAAATGAGAAACTTCACCATCTTGTGAAGAAGAATCGTCTTTTTCGATATCATCATACTTTCCCCTAACTACATTTATTGCGGTCGAAAAATATTTAATATTGGGAAATCCAAAATATAATGTAAAAAAAGCGGCACTTCCTATTAATAATAAAATTACAAAAGGATAACCAGCTATTGGATAAAAAACGTAATAACTAAAAAAATCAGAAATTGGAGCGAATGCTTCGTCAATTTTTTGATCCAATCCTTTTTCCTGAGAAAAATTAACAAAAGATGATAAAACAAATAAAAAGCTAAAAAATATTTTTTTCATTGATGAATGATTTTATAAATAATTTCACAACAAGATGCAAATTAAATGTAATAATTCAAATATTTTTTTTATAAATCAAAAACTGAAGATCTTTTAGTAGAAATTAAATCTTTTATTTTTAACCAAAATGCTAGTACTAAGTAAATGGCAAAATTCAAACCCAATGAAAAAAAACTTATGTAGATAAAAAATAATCTAACGTTTTTAGCTCTAATACCCATCCATTCAGCTAACCTTGAACACACTGAAAAACCATGACGTTCTAAAAAATACCTAAATTCAATCATGATTAATTATTTAAAATCTCTCCTTTCCATTCTAGTATACCACCCTCTAAATTAAAAACATTTTCGAAACCAAATTGTTTCATTAGTTCGCATGCCTGAAAGCTCCTTGCTCCTGACTTACAATAGACATGAATACAGCTTTCTGTTTTAAGCTTTTTTATTTCATCTAAAAAAAATTGTGAATCATAAATATTTAAATTAACAGAATTCCTAATAAAACCTTCTTCAAATTCTTCAGGGGTTCTAACATCTAACACAACACTATTTTTAGAATTTTTTATGGATTTAATCCATTTATTTTGTTTAAGATTCATATTTTAAATAAAATCAAATATATACCACTAAATCTTTTAAAAAAAATTAAATTTATTCAAATACTTGTAAACTAATAGTATGATTTATATATTTGATTTATGTTAAAAAATTTAAGGTTTAGTATTTGGTGGTGGATAATTAATTCAGATATCTCGCGATAGACCAATTAAATTATATAAAAATATTTAGGCTTGTCTCGCGACAGGCCTTTTTTAATTTAAAGAATTGATAAATTGTATAAAATATTAACATACGAAAAAAAACTATTAGCAGATACTTTGACACCTGTTAGTATTTATTTAAAAATTAGAGATAAGTTTTCAAACTCTCTATTATTGGAAAGTAGTGATTATGGTGCAAATGATAATAGTTTTGCCTATGTATGCTTTAATCCTATTGCTCACATTTCTGTTAAAGAAAATATAATATCAAAATCTTTTCCTGATGGAGTTAAAGAGACTATTGAAATAAGCAAAAATATTGATGTGGTTAAGCAAGTTGATGAATTTTGTAAATTATTTGAGTGCAAAAAAAATGACAAAAAATTTATTAATAATGGCGTTTTTGGATACATGAATTATGACTCAATAAAATACTTTGAAAATATAAATATCCAGTCAAAAAATAAAGACACAAATATACCTGACATATACTATGCTTTTTATTCAAATGTAATTGTGATTAATGTTTTTAATAATGAGGCTAAATTATTTCATCACCGTTTTAATGAAAAAGATAATTTGGATGATATATTAAATATTATTTCTTCAAATAATTCGTCTAAGTTTCCTTTTTCAAGAGTTGGAGAATTAAACTCTAATATCAATGATAAACAATATATTGATCTTGTTAAAAAAGGAATTAAGCATTGTTACAGGGGAGATGTTTTTCAAATTGTTCTATCCAGAAGATTTAAACAAAAATTTAAGGGAGATGAGTTTAATCTATATAGAGCATTAAGATCAGTAAACCCTTCTCCATATTTATTCTATTTTGATTATGGTAGTTATAAAATTTTCGGAAGTTCGCCAGAAGCACAATTAGTTGTTAAAAAAAATAAAGCTGAAATTCATCCAATAGCAGGGACATTTAAAAGAACCGGAGATGATGATGAAGATTCAAAAAAAGCTAAGAAACTTTCAAAAGATGATAAAGAAAATAGTGAACATATGATGCTTGTTGACTTAGCTAGAAATGATTTAAGTAGAAATGGAAACGATGTAAAAGTAGAAAAAGATAGAGAGATCCAATTTTATTCTCACGTTATACATCTTGTTTCAAAAGTAACTGGAATTAAGAAAAATGGTTCATCTACTTTTCAAATTGCTGCTGATACATTTCCCGCTGGGACATTAACTGGTGCTCCAAAGCATAGGGCGATGCAATTAATTAACGAATATGAAAATTGTAATAGATCATTTTACGGTGGAGCAATTGGTTTCATGGATTTTGAAGGAAATTTTAATCATGCCATAATAATTAGATCATTTCTAAGCAAAAACTATGAACTTTTATTTCAAGCTGGTGCTGGAATTGTTTCAAAATCTGTTCCGGAAAAAGAATTACAAGAAATTTACAATAAACTTGGTGCATTAAATACCGCACTAGAAATTGCTGAAAAAATTTAAATATGAAAATTATAGTTATTGATAATTACGATTCTTTTACTTACAATTTAGTTCATTATTTAGAGGAACTTAAATGTGAGGTGACAGTCAAAAGAAATGATCAAGTCAATATAAAAGAAATTGAAAAGTTTGATAAAATTGTTCTTTCACCCGGTCCAGGAATTCCAAAAGAAGCTGGTCTTTTAAAAGAAATTATCTCATCCTTTTTTAATACAAAAAGTATTTTAGGGGTGTGTTTGGGACACCAAGCAATAGCTGAAGTTTTTGGAGCAGAACTTATCAATTTAAAAACAGTTTATCATGGAGTTGCTACTGATATAAATATTATTAAAGAAGACCCTCTTTTTAATGATTTACCAAACCCTTTAAAAGTCGGACGTTACCATTCTTGGGTTGTTAAAGAACCACTACCAGATGATTTGGAGGCTTTAGCTTATGATCAAAACGGACAGATAATGGCATTTAAACATAAAACGTATAATTTAAGAGGAGTTCAATTTCATCCTGAATCTATTTTAACAGAACACGGAAAAGATCTTTTAAAAAATTGGTTAAAAATCAAATAATGAAAGATATATTAAATAAATTATTTGCTCATAAAACTTTAAATAGAGAAGAAGCTAAAAACATATTGCTTGAAATTTCTAGCGGGACACATAATCATTCACATGTTACTTCATTCTTAACTGTATATATGATTAGAAATATTACAGTTGAAGAGCTAGAAGGGTTTAGAGACGCCTTAATTGACCTGTGTATTTCCATTGATTTAAAAAAATATAATACTATTGATTTATGTGGAACTGGAGGAGATAATAAAGACACATTTAATATTTCTACACTATCTGCTTTTATTACTGCTGGAGCTGGAATAAAAGTTGCCAAACATGGAAACTATGGAGTTTCATCATCATGTGGATCAAGTAATGTATTAGAAAATTTAGGGATTAGATTTTCGAATGATCAAGGTTTTATAGAAAGTTGCATTGAAAAAAGTGGTATATGTATTCTTCATGCTCCTCTTTTTCATCCAGCAATGAAGCATGTTGCTCCAATAAGAAGAGAATTAGGATTAAAAACCTTCTTTAATATGTTGGGACCATTAGTAAATCCCTCATCTACTAACAATCAAATGGTTGGAGTTTATAGTTTAGAATTAGCTAGATTATACTCATATATATTTCAAAAATCAAATAAAAATTTCTCAATCATTCATTCGTTAGATGGTTATGATGAAGTGTCTCTAACGGGAAATGTTAAAATCATTTCTAATAATTCCGAAAAAATATTCGAACCATCAGACTTTGATTTAAACATATTAAAACCTAAGTCTATAGTTGGAGGTAATTCAATTTCAGAATCCGCAAAAATTTTTATGAATATTTTAAATAATAAAGGATCTTGTTCACAAAATAACGTTGTTTTAGTTAACTCAGGAATAGCCATATCAACTGCCCAAAACATTAGTATTAAAAATGGGATTGAAAAAGCAAGAGAATCTTTGAATTCTGGAAAAGCTTTAAATGCATTTAAAACTTTAAAAAAACTAAGTAAATAATGAGCATTTTAAATCAAATAATTGAAACTAAAAAAACTGAAATAGAATTAAATAAAAAAAATAATTCATTTTCTGATCTTGAAAGGCTAAAAGGGTTTAGTAGGCCTGTAAATTCTCTATCACAAAGTCTTCAAAACTGTAAGTTTGGAATCATTTCAGAATTTAAAAGAAAATCCCCTTCAAAATCAATTATTAATAAAAACTCAAATGTTAATGATGTAGTAAAAGGATATGAGAATGCAGGTGCTAGGGGAATTTCTATTTTGACTGATGAACAATATTTCGGAGGATCCTCTAAAGATTTAATAATTGCCAGAGAAAACACGAAACTTCCGGTTTTAAGAAAAGAATTTATTATTGATGAATATCAAATAATTGAAGCAAAAGGATTAGGAGCTGACGCAATTCTTTTAATAGCATCATGTTTAAAAAAAGAATCCATAAAATCCCTAAGTCAATTTGCCAAAAGCTTAGGGCTAGAAGTGTTAATAGAAATTCATAATCTCAATGAATTAAATAAGTGTTTGATTGATTCCATAGATATTATTGGAGTTAATAATAGAAATCTAAAAACATTTGAAGTGAATATCCAAACTAGTAAAGATTTAGTGGAATTTATTCCAAAAGAATTTATTAAAATTTCTGAAAGTGGACTAACCAGTAAGAAAGAAATAATAGAACTTATTGATTATGGATTTGAAGGTTTTTTAATGGGTGAAAATTTTATGAAAGAAAAAAATCCTGGGAAAGCAGCAGATAATTTTATTAATAATCTAAAAAGTTAGTAAAATGAAATTGAAAATTTGTGGAATGAAGTTTGAAAATAATATTTTTGAAATAAATAATTTAAATCCAGATTTTATGGGTTTTATTTTCTGGCCAAATTCTAAAAGGTTTTTCAATGAAAAAACAATTGATATTTCTAATACAATAAAAAAGGTTGGGGTTTTTGTCAATCAAGATTATGACTTAATTATAAATAAAATAAATCAATTTAATCTTGATTTTGTTCAATTACATGGTAATGAAAGCTCTGAATTTTGTAATAAAATCAAAGCTCATTGTAGAGTAATTAAAGTATTTAATATTGGGAAAGAATTCGATTTTAAAAAATTAAATTTATTTGAAAAAGTTTGTGACTATTTTTTGTTTGATAGCAAGGGGGAGTCATATGGTGGAAATGGGATTAAATTTGATTGGAAAATTCTAAAAAAATATAATTCAAAAAAACCCTTTTTATTAAGCGGCGGTATTGATATTATTGATTTTCCGGATGTACTAAACATTCAAAAACTAAAAATTCCTTTGTTAGGAATTGACATCAACAGTAAATTTGAAACTAAGCCTGGATTAAAAGACTATAAAAAAATTAATCAACTAATAAATAAAATGAAAAAATGAAAATTTCTTATAATGTAGATAAAAATGGGTTTTATGGTGACTTTGGCGGAGCATTTATCCCTGAAATGATGCATACTAATATTGAAGAACTTAAATCTAAATATTTAAAAATATCATCTGAAACAAGTTTTAAAAAAGAATTCGATGACTTGTTAGAAAAATATGTAGGAAGGCCTACTCCCTTGTATTTTGCAAAAAGACTTTCTAAAAAATATAATACGAAAGTTTATTTAAAAAGAGAAGATTTATGTCATACTGGAGCTCATAAAATAAACAATACAATAGGACAAATACTACTAGCAAAAAAATTGGGTAAAACTAGAATAATTGCTGAAACAGGCGCTGGACAACATGGGGTTGCTACTGCTACTGTATGTGCGCTTATGGGGATTAAATGTATTATTTATATGGGAGAGGTTGATATATCTAGACAGGCACCAAACGTTGCTAGAATGAAAATGTTAGGTGCAGAAGTCAAGCCTGCAATTTCAGGAAGTAAAACCCTAAAGGATGCTACTAACGAAGCTATTAGGGATTGGATAAATAATCCGGTTGATACACATTATATCATAGGTTCAGTCGTGGGGCCCCACCCCTATCCTGATATGGTTGCTAGGTTTCAATCTGTAATTGGAAATGAAGTTAAAAAACAATTAAAAAAAGTTGAGGGAAATGAAAACCCTAATTATGTTATAGCTTGTGTTGGAGGCGGAAGCAATGCAGCTGGTATATTTTACCCTTACTTAGATAATGAAAAAGTCAAAATAATTTGTGTTGAGGCAGCAGGTAAAGGAATAAAATCAGGAGAAAGTGCAGCCACTTCAGTTTTAGGTAAAGAAGGAATCATTCATGGTTCTAAAACCTTATTAATGCAAACTCAGGATGGACAAATAACAGAGCCATATTCAATTTCTGCAGGACTTGATTATCCAGGAGTAGGTCCAATGCATGCTAACTTGTATAAATCGGGAAGAGGAAAGTTTATTTCAATTGAAGATAAGGATGCCATGGAATGGGGGTTGATTTTATCAAGAATGGAAGGAATTATTCCTGCAATAGAAACTTCTCATGCTTTTGCAGTTCTTGATAAAATGAAATTTAAAAAAACTGATGTCATTGTTTTTAATTGCTCTGGAAGAGGAGATAAAGACTTGGACACCTACATTGAGTATTTTAAATTATAATTTATTTACACATAAATTATACCTATTTAACATCCAATCAAAATATTACATTTAATATATTTGAATAAAATAACACAAATGAAATCAATTAAAATTATTTTACAAGCATTTAGTATTATTATATTATTTGGATGTAATAAAGAGATTCCAGTAGATAAAAATGAGAAACTTAATGTATTATTTATAATGACAGATGATCTTAACTGTGATTTAGGTTCTTACGGACATTCGCAGGTAATAAGTCCTAATATTGACAAGCTAGCTAGTCAAGGTATTCTTTTTGAAAATGCTCATAATCAATACCCTTTGTGCGGACCATCAAGAGCCTCTTTCATGACAGGAATGTATTCTGATCAAACAATGCATACAAACCTTAATGTAGATATTAGAACTACAACCCCAGATGTTGTTACACTGGGGCAAAGATATAGACAACAAAATTACAGATCAGTAAGAATTGGAAAAATATTTCATTACGACAATCCCGGATCTATAGGCAGCTCTAGTTCAGATGATATTTATACTTGGGATTATACAATAAATCCATGGGGAAGAGATAAAGAGGAGGAATATAAAATAAATACATTAAGTGAACGACAATATGGAGGAACCTTAAGTTGGCTCGAGGCTGATGGAAATGATGAAGAACAAACAGATGGAATAGTTGCTACTGAAGCAGTTGAACAACTTGAAAAATTTTCTAAAAATGGGCAAAGTTTCTTTTTGGCTGTGGGATTTTTCAAGCCACATACACCATACGTTGCTCCAAAAAAATATTTTGATTTGTATGAAAAAGAAGATATGGTCATTCCTTACACTGGAGTCAGCGATGAGTATTTAAAATCAATTCCTACACCAGCAGCAAAATCTATAAGAAACAAAAAAGATCAAATTAAATTAAATTTAAAATCTAATAAAGAACTATCTAAAGAAATTAAAGAAGCTTATTACGCTACCATTTCTTTCATGGACGCCCAGATAGGAAGAGTTCTGGATAAATTAGAAAAAACTGGTCTTGATAAAAATACTATAGTTGTGTTTTCATCAGACCATGGATATCATTTAGGAGAGCACGGGTACTGGCAAAAACAAACCCTATTTGACAATGCCACAAGAGTTCCTTTAATTTTTTCTGGCCCCGGGATTGAAAAAGGTATAAAAACTAACTCCCCTGTCGAGTTAATTGACATCTACCCAACATTAATGGAACTTACAGGTATAAAATCACCTGATCATGTCGTTGGAAAAAGTTTAGTGCCTGTATTCGAAGACTCTAATTTTAAAATTAGAAACAGTGCTTTAACAAGATGGAGAAATGGATACTCAATTAAATCGGAAAAATATAGACTTACCAAGTGGGGAGAAAATGGTGAATTAGGTTATGAACTTTATGATCATACTAATGATAAAGAAGAATTAATAAATCTGGCTAAAAACGAAAATTATTTACCAATATTTAATTCCCTAAAAACTGAAATAGATTTAAGAATAAAAGAGGCCAGAGTTAAGCCCAAAGGACTTGGGAGACAATTTGAACAAAAGCCATACAACAGAATAAAGTATACCCCTGGAGATTTATATGACACAAATGGCAAAAGAACATATTTGAAACCATCTGATGAATAGAATTAATAAAGTTTTAAATAAAAAAAGAGAAATATTATCCATTTATTTCACTGCAGGTTTTCCAGATCTTTCTGACACAACTTCAATTATAAAAAGTTTGGACAACTGTGGTGTTGATATGATTGAAATTGGACTGCCTTTTAGTGACCCTTTAGCAGATGGTCCAACTATTCAAGAAAGTTCAACAAAAGCATTAAGAAATGGAATGACAACTAAAAAATTATTTGAACAACTTAATGGGTTAAGAAAAGAAACTAATATTCCTCTGATTATAATGGGTTACTTTAACCCAATTATGCAATATGGAGTTGAATCTTTTTGCAAGGACTGTGAGTTAGCTGGAATAGATGGTCTAATAATTCCAGATTTACCTGTTGAAATTTATTGTGATAATTACAAAACAGTTTTTGAAAAATATAATCTTCTAAACATGTTTCTAATTACTCCACAAACATCTGATAAAAGAATTAGATTTATTGATAAGATTTCTAGCGGATTTATTTATATGGTTAGTAGTTTCAGTATTACAGGAACTGTTAGTTCTTTTAAAAAAGAACAAACAAAATACTTTGAAAGAATAAATAAAATGAATTTAAGCTCTCCACTAATAATTGGATTTGGAATAAGTAATAAGCAAACATATTTAGATGCAATTAAAAACAGTAATGGGGCGATTATAGGTTCAGCATTTATAAAACACTTAAAAAAATATGGCGTAGATAAAGTGAGTGATTTTATAAATAAAATAAGAAATTAACTATCTTATAAAAACTAATTCCTTCATTTTTTCACTTTCCTCAAAACTATAGCTATAACTTCCATAATCAAACCCTTTGAGATCTTCATGATTATCAATTTGATTATCCAAAATATATCTAACCATCATCCCTCTCGCTTTTTTTGCATAAAAAGAAATAATTTTTAACTTACCATTTTTCATGTCTTTAAATACGGGAGAAATCATGGTTGTTTTTAATAACTTTCTATCAATGGCTGAAGAATATTCATTACTAGCTAGATTCACAAAAAATTCATTTTCATTTAATTCATCATTTAATTTATTGGTGATCTTATTTCTCCAAAATCCGTATAAATTTAGAGAACCCTCAACATTCAATTTTGTGCCCATTTCTAGCCTATAGGGTTGAATTAAATCTAAGGGTTTTAATAAACCATAAAGTCCGGATAATATTCTTAATGATTTTTGAGCCTGATTAAGTTGATCCATTGAAAGGCTAAATGCATCTAGTCCACTGTATACATCACCATTAAAAGTAAAGATACTTGGTCTTGCATTTTCTAAATTAAATGGAGTTTTAAAAGTATTATTTCTGTTCCAATTTAATTCAGCTAACTTTTCAGAAATACTCATTAAAGATTTGAGTTCAGAGGGAGATTTTTTCTTTAATAATTCATTGATTTTTTTGGACTCTGATAAAAAATTAGGCGTAGAAAAGTTTTTGGTTGGAAGTTCAGTTTTAAAATCAAGAGATTTTGCAGGCGAAATAATAATTTTCATAACATAAGGGTATTGACCATAAAATTATAAAAAATCAACTATTATTTGAATAGTTTCTCCATTTATTAAGACACTGAACAAAGTCATCAGGTAAGTCAGATTCAAAGTTCATTTCCTTATTTGTTGCAGGATGCAAAAAGCCAAGGGATTTTGCATGAAGCGCTTGTCTAGGTAAGATTTTAAAACAATTTTGAACAAATTGTTTGTATTTATTAAAAATGGTTCCCTTCAAAATTTTATCTCCCCCATACCTTTGATCACTAAAAATCGGATGGCCAATAAATTTCATATGAGCTCTAATTTGATGTGTTCTCCCTGTTTCTAATTCACACTCCAAAAGAGTAACGTAATTAAACCTTTCAATAACTTTATAATGTGTTATAGCACTTTTTCCAATTTCTTTATTATCAGGAACACTCATTATTAAACGATTTTTTGGATCTCTAGCTAAATTTTCCATAATTGTTCCATTATCATTTTCAACAATTCCCCAAACCAAAGTATTATATTTTCGTCTTGAGGATTTTAAAAAAAACTGTTTAGCCAGATTAGTCATAGAGACTTCAGTTTTTGCAACAACTAACAATCCACTTGTGTCTTTATCAATTCTATGAACTAAGCCTGGCCTACCATCTTTGTTGGACGGCAAGTTTTTAAAATGATTAATCAAACCATTTAATAAAGTTCCACTATAATTTCCATGACCAGGATGAACTACTAGACCAGGTGGTTTATTAACAACCAGTAAATACTTGTCTTCAAAAACAATATTAAGTGACATTTCTTCACCAACAAGTAAATTTTCATAGGGTGGATGAGAAAACATAACTTTAATCAAATTACCTGGTTTAATTTTATAGCTTGACTTTACTGGCTTTTCATCAACAAAGATAAAACCACTTTTGGCGGCACTTTGAATTTTATTCCTCGTAGCATTTTCAATTCTATTCATTAAAAATTTATCAACCCTTAAAGGTTCCTGACCCTTATCAGCTTTAAATTGATAATGTTCAAATAGATCTTTACTCGAATCTAAACTTTCTTGTGCTTTGATCATTTTTCGCTATTAATACCATTTCCAAGAACTAAATCGATTTTAGATTTTTTGGGAACTAAAAATCCTGGACTTATCTCCTCGTTTTTATATAAAATCTTAATAACCATATCCTTTCCAATATTATCAATCAATGTAATTTCACCGATATTTAAATTTGAAGAGAGCAGAGATGAAATTGCACTTCTTTTGGTAATTTGAATTATCTCAGGAATCGCTACATTACCAAAGTTAGCAGGATTAATTGTTAAATAAATTTTTCTATTTTTTTTTACTTCAGAACTGGCAATAGGAATTTGTTCTAAAACTACGAATTTTGGAAAATCTGGGTTAAAAAAAGTTGAATCAGAAATCTCAAATTTTAATTTATTTTTATTTAGAATCTCCGCTACATTTTCAATTGATAATCCCTTTAAATCAGGAACTTTAATATAATTATTATGATTTGTACTAATATTCAAATAAATAAAAACAATGGCAATTATAGTCCCAAAAAAAAGAGACGCAACAAAAGCTTGTTTTAAAAAATATCTACTGAAAAAATATTTTAATAAATTCATTTTTAATTTTAAACAAATATATAAAATATGTCATCTCTGTGTTTTGACTTAAAATAAATGATATTTTTGTGTTAATGAAAAAAAATGTGGCTGTTTTAATGGGAGGTTATTCATCTGAATACGAAATTTCAATGAAAAGTGGTCAAGTTGTTATTGAAAATCTTGACAAGAAAACTTACAACCTATATAAAATTATAATTAGTAAAAAAGAATGGATTTATTTGGATGAAAATAATAATAAATTTAAAATCAATAAAGGAGATTTTTCAATCCAAATTGATAATAAAAAAATAGTATTTGATGTAGCGCTAATAATGATTCATGGATCTCCCGGAGAGGACGGTAAATTACAATCTTACTTTGAGTTATTAAGAATTCCATACACTGGTTGTAGCTCATACAGTTCTGCCATAACCTTCAATAAAAGAGACTGTATATCAGTTCTAAAAAAACACAATATTCCTAGTGCTAAATCAGTTTATTTGAATTTAGGTGATAAAATTGATGAAGACAAAATTATAAACGAAATTGGTTTACCCTGTTTTGTAAAAGCAAATAGATCAGGAAGCAGTTTTGGTGTTTACATGGTAAAACATAAAAAAGATTTAGCTAAATCAATTGAAGATTCGTTAAAGATTGATAGTGAAGTTTTAATAGAATCATTTTTGGACGGAATTGAAGTTTCCGTTGGTGTGATGAAATATAAAAATAATATCGAAGTTTTTGGAATAACTCAGTTAATTACAGATAATGATTTTTTTGATTACGAAGCTAAATACAATGGAAAATCTAAAGAAATAACACCAGCTAATATTTCAGAAGTTCAAAAAAATAATGTTATTAATATTTCAAAAAAAATATATAAGAAACTTGGCTTAAAAGGATTCACTAGGAGTGAATTCATTTTTGTTGGAGATGTGCCATTTTTTTTAGAATTAAACTCTGTTCCAGGAATGACCAATGAAAGTATTTTCCCTAAACAGGCTAAATTAAAAGGAATCCCTTTAAATAACTTATTAAATGAGTTAATTAAAGAGGCTATTGAATAAAATATTTATATTTAATTATGAGAAAAGCAATTTTTCCTGGTTCTTTTGACCCTTTCACTTTAGGTCATTATGATATTTTAAAAAGAAGCTTATCTCTTTTTGACGAAATTATAGTAGGAGTTGGTAAAAACAATCAAAAAAAAACAATGTTTTCCGAAAAACAAAGAATAAGTTTCATAGAAAATTGTTTTAAGGATGAGAAAAAAATAAAAGTTGAAGCCTATCAAGGTTTAACTATTGATTTTTGCAAGAAGGTCGGTGCAAGTTTCATCGTCAGAGGAATAAGAAACAATGGTGATTTTGAATTTGAAAAAGCTATTGCTAGAACAAATAGAAAGCTTTCAAAAATCGAAACTATTTTTCTTCTCACATCTGCAAAAACCTCTTTTATAAGTAGTAGTATAGTCAGAGAATTGATTTTGAATAATGGAGATTATAAACAATTAGTTCCTAATTCAGTTGATTTTTAATTTGGTCTAAAATCAACTTAATGTTTGGAAATGTATTTTCAATTCTACTAAGCTTCAATTTATTTTTCCAAACTACCTTCGAAATTCCCTCATTAATTTGAGGACTCAATTCGCCATCATATTTAGTAGTCATGTTAAACCACGACGTCTCTTTTAAAAAAAATTTATTTTGTTTTTTAAAAATATGAAAGGTTTTCATTAAAAAATTTGAAATCATAAGATTTCGTACACCTGTTTCTTCTTCAACCTCTCTTATTGCGGTATCTTCAATACATTCTCCCTTGTCTTTCTTTCCTTTTGGTAAATCCCATTTATTTCTTCTATAAATAAATAAGGTCTCATCATTAGCATTTCTAACTACACCTCCACCAGCTTTAACTACTTTGATTTTTTTTTTGAAACGTTTAATTAGCTTTTCATGATTTTTATGAAATAAATATATTTTTTTAAATTTTTTAGCATTTGAAATTATATCTTTTAAAGAAATCGACTTTAAATTAAATAATTTAACATCAGAATTAATTGGAACTTGACTTGTTAATATCACTACATTTTTATTGATAAAAACTTTATACATTTGTTTAATGGTTTTAGATAAATATACAGCAAAAAAAACTGCCGAATTACTTCTTCAAATTAAAGCAATAAAATTAAATCCAAAAAATCCTTTTAAATGGGCTAGCGGATGGAATTCACCAATTTATTGTGATAACAGAATAATACTTTCTCATCCTGAAATTAGAGTTTTTGTAAGAGAACAGATGGTGAAACAAATTGAAAAAATATATGGGAAACCTGATGTTATAGCTGGTGTTGCAACAGGGGCTATTGGAATAGGAATGTTAGTGGCTGACCTAATGAATCTTCCTTTTATTTACGTCAGACCCAATTCAAAAAAACACGGTAGAAAAAATCAAATTGAAGGACAGTTTTCTAAATCACAGAAAGTTGTTGTTATTGAAGATTTAATTAGTACAGGAAATAGTAGTCTAATGGCTATTGATGCTTTAAGGTCTGAGGATCTCGAGATAAAAGGAATGATTAGTATTTTTACTTACGGATTCGATATTTCTTACAATAATTTTAAAGAAAAAAATGTTGAATTTTGTTCCTTAAGTTCATACGATTTTCTATTGGAACAAGCACTTGACATCAATTATATTAGCGATAAAGAGTATGAAATTTTAAAAGATTGGAAAAACAACCCAAGTAAATGGGTAATCTAAAGAAACTTTATGAAACTTAACAGTGTTATTACCGATTTAAAAATCTCTGAAAAAATTTTATTTGATAAACTATGTGAAATTAAAAATTTTAAAAAAATTATGCCTCAAAATATTTCAAAATTTGAAATATTAGATGCTAACACTTTAATTTTTTCACTTAAAGGAATGCCTGCAATAAAATTAGTTTTTGGACAAAAAAATGCTCACTCATTAATAACCCTTGTTTCCAGTGAATCTAAAATTAGCTTTTCTCTCAAAGCTGAAATAAAAAAAATTGATGATAATAATTGTGCTTTTTCACTTGAATTTAACGGTGATTTAAATCCTATGATTCAAATGATGGTAAAAACTCCTCTACAATCGTTTATTAATGATTTGTCAATTAACAGTGTTAATTTGATATAATGAAACAATTTGCTTTAATTACTGGAGCAAGTTCAGGAATTGGTGAACAAATATGTCACTCTCTTGCTAAAAGAGGTTTTAATGTAATTTTAACGTCAAGGACAGAAAGTAAATTAAAAACTATTTCTGAAAAAATTAGTTTTAAGTATGGAGTTGAAACCGCTTATTTTTCTTGCGATTTATCAAAAAAAAACTCACCAAAAAAAATTTTTAACTTTTGCGATTCTAACAACTATGATGTAGATATTTTAGTTAACAATGCTGGATATGCACTTCCGTACACTTTTGAAAAAAATTCAGTTGAAGACGAAGAAAATTGTATTAGAGTTTTAGGGACTTCCGTTATTTCTTTGACAAAACTTTTTGTGCGTGATATGATCAAAAATAATCGTGGAAAAATAATGATTGTTTCATCTGTTGCTGCATTTGCTCCCCCAGCAGCAATTCAAGTTATGTATGGTCCACTTAAAACTTTCATGAATCGATTCAGTGAGGCTTTGAACATAAATTACAACTCAAAAGGAATAACCTCCACTGCGCTATGTCCTGGATATACAATTACTAACTTTCATACATCTAGTGGAGTTCAAGATGAGATGGATAGTGTTCCAAAATTTTTAAAAAAAACTGCCCATCGAATAGCAGAGGAAGGTATTGAAGGAATGTTGAATGGAAAAAAAATTGTAGTTCCCACCAAAACTTGGAAAATTATAGTTTTTCTTATTAAAATAGTCCCTCAATTTGTTTTTGATTTTCTGTCGAGTGTTCTGGCACCAGGAAGATATAATAATTAAAAAATTGAAATCCCCCATACAGTTAAAATAGCCCACAAAATATACTTGACAAATTTTCCTAAAAACATCCACAAAGAGACTTTGAAGAAGCTCGTTCTGAAAAATCCTAAGCTAATTGCTAGTGGATCTCCAACAAATGGTAAACAACAAAAAAAAGCATAAAAACTTCCCCATTTATCAATTTTAATTTTAAAACGAAAAATTTTTTCTTTTTTTATTCTAAAATATTTTTCAACAAAATCCCATTTTCCTAAAGTACCTAAGTAATAACTACTAAGGCCACCAAGCCAATTCCCAAAAGTGGCAATAACGATGCTTAAATTAATATCATAACCCTTAGCTAAAAGTACACTTAAAACTATTTCCGAACTGAGTGGTATAATAGTAGCTCCTAAAAAACTAGCAAAAAATAGTCCTAAAAACCCAAACTCAACAAATGATTCCATAACTAATTACTTAAAATCATTTGGATTTCTTGAAAATTATAACTTTTTATTTTACTATTTTTTTTCATGATTTTTAGATTACCATTTTCTGCGACAGATAATATTTTTCCTAGAAATATTTTGTTGTTTGAATCTTTAAAATTATAAAAAGAATCTAATCCATAAAGATTATTGTTGTAGTTTTTAGCAATTTTATTGAATTCTAGTTCAGTTTTTACATCTAGATAATTGTAATTTTTTAAGCACTGAATAATATAACTAACTAAACCGTCCAAATCATAATTAATTTTATTAATCAATATCAAAGAGGATGCATTGGGTAAATTTTCAAAAGTTTCTTGGTTAACATTAAGACCAAATCCTATTATAACATTTTCAATTTTATTTCCTTTTAACTTAGTCTCGTTTAAAATTCCACATATTTTTTTTCCCCCTGACATTATGTCGTTTGGCCATTTTATTTTGAGATCTGGTATTTTTAAAGCTTTTAAAATGTTTATTAAAAAAAGTGAAACTATCATATTGATAATAAACTGATTTTTAACTTCAATATTCTTAGGGAAAATACAAATTGAAAATGCTAAATTCTTTCCTGGTTCTGAGCACCAAATCTTTCCTCTTTGTCCTTTTCCATTTGTTTGATTAAATGTATATACAACATGTTTGGTGGTTAAAGAGTTATTTACGATAATTTTTTTTAAATATTCATTTGTTGAATTAGTGGCACCAAGTTTGATTATTTCCATACTATAAATAAAATTATAACATACTAGTGTTAAATATCATAAATTTATGCTTATAAAATTTTAATTTGGGTACAGATAATTTAATTACAAATATAATTGAAGGTATAGAAAATGTTAAAGGACTTCAAATTAATATTTTGGATCTTAGAGATATTGATAACGTAGCATGTAAATATTTTGTTGTTTGCTCTGGAAATTCTACTACTCAAGTAAATGCCATAACAGGATCAATAAGAAAATGTGTAAGCAAAAATACTGGTGAAAAACCTTGGCACATTGAAGGTTTAGATAATAGTAAATGGGTATTAATGGATTACATTGATGTTGTAGTTCATATATTTAATGAAGAAACAAGAAAATATTATAAAATTGAAGAACTTTGGGAGGAAGCAAATTCTACTTTAGTTGAATCTAAATATTAAAAATGAACAAGAATAAAAATTTAAAAAATAAACCAAAATTCAATACTTATTGGATTTACTCACTAATAGTTATATTTTTTATTAGTACTTATTTTATTGGTGGAAACGAAGCTTCTAGCTCTTCAAAAAATATTAACATTACTAGCTTTGAAAGATTTTTAAACAAAGGTGAAATTAAAAATGTAACTGTTATAAATAAAAATTTAGCACAAGTAACACTTCAAAGAGATGCTTTAAACAGTCCCGACCACAAAATTGCTAATTCTACTAATATTTTGGGTCAAAAAAATATTAATGGCCCACATTACGTTTTTGAAATTGGGAACCTTGAACTTTTTCAAAATAAATTAGAGGATGCTAAAAAAAAGGGTATCCAGTTTAATTATGATTTTAAGACAGTTGAAAATAAATTTTTCGATTATATATTAGGCTTTCTTCCTTTATTAATTTTAATAGGTTTATGGTTCTTTTTTATGAAAAGAATGTCAGGCGGTGTAGGTGGAGGTTCACAAATTTTTAGTATTGGTAAATCAAAAGCAAAATTATTTGATGAAAAAACTGACATTAAAATTACTTTTAAGGATGTCGCTGGACTTGAAGGCGCTAAGGAGGAAATTCAAGAAATTGTAGATTTTTTAAAAAACCCTTCAAAATACACAAAATTAGGAGGTAAAATTCCTAAAGGAGCCCTACTTGTAGGTTTGCCAGGAACAGGAAAAACACTACTGGCCAAAGCAGTTGCTGGAGAAGCCAAAGTCCCTTTTTTCTCATTATCTGGTTCAGATTTTGTGGAAATGTTTGTGGGAGTTGGGGCATCACGAGTTAGAGACCTTTTTAAACAAGCAAAAGAGAAATCACCTGCAATTATTTTTATTGATGAAATTGACGCCATTGGAAGGGCTCGTGGTAAAAGTAACATGACTGGTGGTAACGATGAAAGAGAAAATACATTAAATCAATTATTAACTGAAATGGATGGTTTTGGAACAAATACAAATGTTATAGTTGTTGCCGCCACAAACCGAGCCGATGTTTTAGATAAAGCTCTTATGAGAGCAGGTAGATTTGATAGACAAATATATGTCGATCTTCCTGATCTAAGAGAGAGAAAAGAAATTTTTAAAGTTCATCTTAAACCAATTAAGATTTCTAAAGGACTCGATACCGACTTTCTTTCAAAGCAAACACCCGGTTTCTCTGGTGCAGACATAGCTAATGTATGTAATGAAGCAGCATTAATTGCAGCTAGGAAATCTAAAAAATCAGTCAATAGACAAGATTTTTTAGATGCTGTTGATAGAATTGTTGGTGGATTAGAGAAAAAAAATAAGATAATAACAGAATCAGAAAAGAAAACTATTGCTTTTCATGAAGCTGGCCATGCAACTGTCAGTTGGATGTTAGAGCATGCCGCGCCACTGGTTAAGGTAACTATAGTTCCAAGAGGGCAATCTTTGGGAGCAGCTTGGTATCTTCCTGAGGAACGCCAAATTGTAAAACCAGAACAAATATTAGATGAAATGTGTGCAGCTTTAGGTGGAAGAGCAGCAGAAAAAGTAATGTTTAATAATATTTCTACAGGAGCCTTGAGTGATTTAGAGAAAGTAACTAAACAAGCAAGATCTATGGTAACGGTTTACGGGCTCAGTGATAAAATTGGAAATTTAACTTACTACGATTCCAGTGGACAAAATGATTACGGCTTCACAAAACCTTACAGTGACGTAACTGCACAAGTAATTGATAAAGAAATTTCTAGTATTATAGAAAATCAATATCAGAGAGCTATAAAACTTTTGAAAAAACATAAAAAGAAGTTAATTGAATTAGCTGATTTTTTACTTGAAAAGGAAGTTATTTTTAAGGAGGATTTAGTCAGAATTTATGGCGAAAGACCATTTGACATTAAAACTGCCATTAAGGAGTCTAAATCAAAAAAATAGTTTTTCTAAAATTATTAACATTCCCCAGATAGATATTTAGTTTTTTTATCTTTGTATTGATAATTTTATAAGTTGAAAAAATTCATTAAATCATTTTTCAAAAAAAGTAGCCAATCTGAATCCAAAGAACACGCTGATGGTAAATATATGCCAGAAAAGAAGGCCCCAATTGAGGAAAGATTCACTTATAATTTTACTGAAAACGGAGGTAAATTTTTATACTGTGAAAACCAATCAGAATGTGATTCTTTTTTTTCTCAAATAATTGAAGAAAATAAATGGGATGACGTAGAAATTTTATGTTATGATGATTCATTACTTGATTTTTTTGGAGACAAAGAAAAAATCAATATTTCTAAAACAAATTTGAATTCCAAGTTTTTTTTAACAAAATGTGAATTTTTAGTTGCCAACGATGGAAGTTTATTAATATGTGCTGAACAAATAAAATCTCATAAAGTAAATGATCTTCCTAAAAATTTTATTGTTTTTGCAAAAATTAGTCAATTCACAGAAACTCTAAGTGGAGGTCTTAACGGAATAAAAAGTAAATATCCCAATAATTTACCGACTAACATTACAACAATTAAAAATTTTAATAGTCAAGAAAAAGATAATACAAATTTTTTGACTTATGGAAGTGCTGCTAAAAATCTATATTTGCTTTTATTAGAGGATTTATAAATGAAAGAATTTTACACTAGATCTTTTACTGCTCTTGCTTACGCAATTGTACTTCTATTTCCACTTTTTTTTAATCAGTATTTATTTTACTTAGTTGGCTTTATATGTAGTTTAATTCTTGTTTTTGAATTTATAAAATTGGTTTCTGATTACAATCACAAATTTTTTTCAGTTGATTCTGGAAAATCTTACTTAATTCTTTATTTAACTTTTCCATTATACCTTTCTCTTTTTATTTTATCTAAATACCCTGAATTTCAGTTAGTATTTTTATTAATTATTGTTATAACTAATGTATTATTAGGTTTCTCTCTCTTAAAAAAGAAATTTTTTTCTTTTTCAATTCTTAAAAATCGTTTTGTTGGTCATTTTTATTTAGTTGGTTCACTAGTTATTTTTTTTTCAATGTCTAATATTTTAGGAACTTATGACCCTATGATTATATTAAGTTTTTTGTCTCTAATTTGGATCTCAGACTCTGCTGCATACGTTTTTGGAGTTAGTTTTGGTAAAAGACCATTACTAAAATCTGTTTCTCCAAAAAAAAGTATTGAAGGATTTATTGGAGGTGTCATTTTTTCAATCTTACTTTCAATTATTTTTAGTTTTTATATTAATATTAATTTTAGCTTGACTCAATGGTTGATTATTGCTGTTGTAACTAGTGTTTTAGGAACTTTAGGTGATCTAGTTCAATCGCAGTTTAAAAGAGAAGCTGGAGTAAAGGACAGCGGAAAATGGTTGCCTGGTCATGGAGGTCTTTACGACAGAATGGATAGTATTATATTTGCTTCGCCGTTTATTTATTTAATAATAAAAATATTTGAAAATGTTTCATAAAGAGGGTCATTTAATAATTATAATTTCATTTATTACTGTTTCGTTTATTAATCTGATTTCTTTTATGTTATTAGGAAACGTTTTAATAGCTAAAATTATTGGAAGTGTTACAATTATTATTCTGGTTTTAATTTTACAGTTTTTTAGAAATCCCAAAAGAAAAACTCAAATTAATGATTCATTAATTATTTCACCAGTTGATGGAAAAGTTGTAGCTGTTGAAAAGGTTTATGAAAAAGAATACTTTAAAGATGATCGAATTCAAATTTCTATTTTCATGTCCCCATTGAATGTTCATGTAACAAGATATGCAATGAGCGGTATCATTAAATTTAGCAAATATCATCCCGGAAAATATTTAGTTGCTTGGCATCCCAAATCCTCAGAGCTTAATGAAAGAACAACAGTAGTAATTGAAAACGAAAATTTTGGCACAATATTGTATAGACAAATAGCAGGTGCTGTAGCTAAAAGAATTGTAAATTATGCAAAAGTTGACAGTAGAGTTGTTCAAGGTGAGGATGCTGGATTTATTAAATTTGGATCTAGAGTAGATTTATTTTTACCTTTAGATTCTAAAATAAAAGTTAAAATTAATCAAATGGTTGTTGGAGGAATTGATACAATTGCAGAGAACTAAACTACTTCTTCAATTTTAACTCAAGCATTTTAATTTTAATTTTAATATCCGCCTCTTTTTTCTTTTCGTTTTTTACTACATTTTCAGGTGCATTTTCAATAAATCTTTTATTTCTAAGCTTTGATTGAACAGATTTTAAAAAAGATTTATTATATTCTAAATCTTCATTTATTTTTTTTGTATCACTTTTTGAATTTGAAAAATTATTAATAAAATATTCATTACTATCAATAATTAATGAATCAGCATTTAAATCTTTATTGGAGAAATCACCAATAATTTCGGTATTAGCTAACTTAAGGACTATACTTTTATTATTACTTTTCAATTTATTTAGCGAAAATAATTCAATCTTATCTTTTAAAGAAATCCCATTCTCATTTCTATATCTTCTAATACCAGAAACTAAATTAGATATATGGCTAAAGTCTTTAAGTAAAGTGTTATCGATTTTTTTAGATTTTGGCCAGTTTTTTATAATTAATGGATTATCATCAGGATTTTTAATTCCACCCCAAATTTCTTCAGAAATGAATGGCATAAAAGGGTGTAATACAATTAAGCATTTTTCGAAAAACAATAAGGTATTTTCATAAGTAATATTATCAATTGGTAAACCAAAACTAGGTTTTACAATTTCTAAATACCAAGAACAAAAATCATCCCAAACCAATTTATAGATACACATTAACGCATCGGAAATCCTATATTTTTTAAAATGATCATCCATTTCGATTAATTTAGAATCAAATTTATTTTCAAACCACTCAATTCCAGCTTTACAATAATCATTTTGGTCAATAGAATGCGATACTTCCCATGAGTTAATCAATCTATAGGAGTTCCATATTTTATTAGAAAAATTTTTTCCTTGCTTACACAAAGACTCGTCAAATAAAAGGTCATTTCCAGCTGGAGCACTGAGTAAAAGACCAACTCTAACACTATCAGCACCAAAATCATCAATTAACTTGATGGCGTCTGGAGAATTACCAAGCTGTTTTGACATTTTCCTACCCTGTTTATCTCTGACAAGACCTGTAAAATAAACTGAATTAAACGGTTTTAATTTTTTGAATTCAAAACCTGAAACTATCATTCTTGCTACCCAAAAAAATAATATATCAGGACCAGTAACCAAATCGTTGGTTGGATAGTAATAATTGAAGTCTTTGTTGGTTGGATTTCTAATTCCATCAAAAACACTTATTGGCCATATCCATGATGAAAACCAAGTGTCTAACACATCATTTTCTTGCTCTAAATCTTTTTCCTCTAAACTATTATTTCCACTTTTTTTTCTTGCTTTTTCAACTGCTTTTTCAATATTCTCAGCTACTACAAAATCTTTTCTATTAGATTTAAAATAATAAACCGGAATTTGATGACCCCACCACAGTTGTCTTGAAATATTCCAGTCTCTTATGTTTTCCATCCAATTTCTGTAAGTATTCTTGAACTTTTTAGGGAAAAGTTTAACATCATCACGATTAACGGCATTTAGTGCTGGTTTTGAAATATCTTCCATTTTTAAAAACCATTGCTCTGAAAGTTTTGGCTCAATAATACACTTTGTTCTTTCTGATTTTCCAACATTAGTTAAATAAGGTTCAACTTTTATTAAGGAATTAATTTTTTTTAATTCATCACAAATTTTATCCCTTACAACAAATCTATCTAAACCCTTGTAATGCAAACCAAAATCATTTAAAGTTCCGTCATCATTTAAAATATCTACAATTTCTAGTTTATGCTTATCACCAATTATTTTATCATTTTCACTATGAGCTGGGGTAACTTTTAAACAACCTGTTCCAAATTCTGAATCAACATAATCATCTTTAATTATTGGAATTTCTTTATTTAAAATTGGAATAATAGCTTTCATACCCTCAAACTTATGATACCTTTCATCATTGGGATTGACGGCTATTGCAGTGTCTCCAAAAATTGTCTCAGGACGAGTAGTCGCTACACTAATTGTATCTGAAGAGTTTAATATTTTATATTTAATGTAAAATATTTTACTTTGCTCTTCTTCGTAAATTACTTCTTCATTTGATAAAGTTGTTTTGGCTTGGGGATCCCAATTTACCATTCTAAAACCTTTGTATATTAATTTTTTATCAAATAAATCAATAAAAACTTTGATGACGGACTCTGACATTTCACTATCTAAGGTGAACTTTGTTCTTTTCCAATCACATGAACAACCTAATTTTTTTAATTGTTCTAAAATCAATCCTCCATGTTTATCAGTCCAATTCCATGCATGTTGTAAAAACTCTTCTCTTGTTAATTCTCTTTTATCAATTCCCTCATTTTTCAGTTTTTCAACCACCTTTGCTTCAGTAGCAATTGAAGCGTGGTCTGTTCCTGGAACCCAACATGCATTAAAACCTTGTAATCGAGCTTTTCTAATAAGTATATCTTGAATCGTATTATTTAACATGTGACCCATATGTAATATTCCAGTTACATTTGGTGGTGGAATTACAATAGTGTAGGGTTTTTTTTCATTTGGAATTGAATCGAAATAATTATTTTCCATCCAAAATTTGTACCACTTTGATTCTAGTTTTTTTGCATCAAAGCTTTTAACAATATTCATCTGTTTTATTTGATTAATTTGTTATACAAAAGTAGGTAACTAAAAAGTATTTTAAAAGAGAAGTTGTTTTTTTGTAATATGTATAAAAAGTTATAGTTTTAATTAAAATTGAAAAATATGAAAAGAATTTTATTAATTATTTGTTTAGTAATTAGTTCAGCTCCTGTTTTGTCTCAAGAAAATTATGCAGAGATTTCATTTAAAGAAACTTTAATTGATTATGGGACTATTGAAAATGGGGACGACGGTAAAAAAACATTCGAATTTAAAAACACTGGAAATTCCCCTCTAATTTTTTCAAGAATATTTTCTTCTTGTGGATGTACAATTCCTAAAAAACCTGAAAAACCAATTCAACCAGGAGAATCTGGTACTATTGAAGTTGAGTATGACACGAAAAGGACTGGCCTTTTTCAAAAAGCTATCACTGTAAATTCCAATGCTAAAACTCCTAATGTCATATTAAGAATTAAGGGTGAAGTTTTGCCTGAGCCTGAAGAGGATCAGGAAGAAGAAAAATAGATTAATCTATTTTTTTAAGAAGTATTTATAATTTGCAAAAGTCTAAGAAAACATCTCTCAAATTGTATAATAGTTTTGGAGTCAACGCCATTTCTACAAATTTTAGTATTGCCAAATCAGAACAAAAAATTATAGAGTTTCTTAAACGAATTAATTTCTCTAGTCCCATTATACTTGGTGGGGGAACCAACATTCTTTTTAAGAATAATATAGAAACTAACATCATAAAAATTGAAATTAAAGGTGTTGTTATTGCTAGCGAAACAAATAAATATGTGGATGTTTCTGTTGGAGCAGGCGAAAAATGGGATGATTTAGTTAGTTGGAGTATTCAAAGAAATTATGGAGGTTTAGAAAATTTAAGTCTGATACCCGGAAATGTAGGTAGTGCTCCGATTCAAAATATTGGAGCTTATGGAATTGAATTAAATGATTCTTTTTTAAGATGTCGTGCAGTTTCTGTAGAATCTGGAGCTATTAAAATATTCAATAAAAATGAGTGTGATTTTTCTTATAGAAGTTCTATTTTTAAAAAGGACCTTAAAAATAAATACATTATTTCAAATGTAACTTTTAGACTTTCCAAAAAAAATCATAAAATTAATTTATCATATGAGCCTCTAAAAAAACATCTAATTAATAAAAATATTACTGAACCAACTATTAAAGATATCTCTAACTCTGTAATTGAAATAAGAAATAGTAAATTACCTGACCCTAAAATTATAGGTAATTGTGGTAGTTTTTTTAAAAATCCTATCATTTCTATGGTTGATTTTAAAAAATTAAATGAAACTCATAGTGATGTTCCTTTTTTTAATGTTTGTGCAGATAAAGTTAAAGTTCCTGCGGCTTGGTTAATAGAAAAATGTGGTTTTAAGGGGAAAAAAGAAGGTAATACTGGAACGCACAAATCTCATGCCTTAATTATTGTAAATCATGGAAAAGCCACAGGAAAAGAAATTTTTAATTTTTCTCAAAAAATTAAAAATGCTGTATTAAGAAAATTTAATATATTGCTTGAAGAAGAAGTCAATATAATTGAAAATTAAATTATGTTATTTGTAATTACATTTTTGTTGTTGGGTATTGCATTTGCTGGGATAGCAATCAAAATAATAGTGAAAAAAAATGGAAAATTTGCTGGAACATGTGCAAGTGCAAGTCCTTTTTTGAATAAAAGTAATGAACCCTGTGGAATATGTGGAAAACTTCCTGACGAAGCAGAATGTAAGGAACCTAAAATGAATTTGAACTAATAATTTGGCAGATAATAAAATTATTAGAAATCAAATTAATCTTGCAAAAGACAACAACCAAAATGCTTTTAATTATTTGCTTAACAACTATTGGGATGATGTTTTTAACTTTCAATTGAAAAGAGTTAATAATGAGTCTGTAGCTGAGGATATCACCATTGAAAGCTTTACAAAAGCCTTTGAAAAAATAAACACTTATAATCACAAGTATGTATTCAAAACATGGCTTATAACTATTTCTAAAAATTTACATATTGATAAATTAAGAAAAAATAAACTTGTTATTATAGAATCAAAAAATTTAATTGATATAAAGGAAAGTTCACCAAGTCCTGAGGATGATCTTATAAACGAGCAAAAATTAAAATCATTAAAAAATAAAATAAATCAATTAAAACCAATTTATAAAAAAGTTATTGAGCTTAAATACTTTAATGAGCTTAGCTACAAAGAAATTTCCAATAAACTAAATCAACCAATCAATAACATAAAGATTAGAGTCATGAGAGCAAAAAGAATTTTAGCTGAATTAATAAGTCATGATTAACATTTTTAAAAAATTAGGCCCTGGACTGCTATTTGCAGGTGCTGCAATAGGTGTTTCGCATTTAGTACAATCAACTAGAGCAGGAGCAGATTTTGGTTTTGGTTTAATATGGGCACTTTTTTTTTCAAATTTATTTAAATACCCTTTTTTCTTATTTGGACCCAAATACTCTTTAGCAACAGGTGAAAGTTTATTAGAAGGGTATTTTAAATTAAATAAAAATGTATTGGTAGCCTATCTAATTCTGTCCCTTGTCACCATGTTTACAATCCAAACTGCTGTAACAATTGTGACTGCAGGATTAGCTATTGAACTTTTTGGAATAACCTCAAACATAACAATTTGGGCCTGCGTCATAATCATAATATGTGTATTAATACTACTAATTGGAAAATATAAAGTTCTAGATAATTTAATAAAATTTGTTATAGTGATTTTAACAATAAGTACCTTACTCGCCGTAGTAACAGCTGGATTTAATACCACTAGCTCATTTGAATTAACTCAAGTATTTCCTAAAGAAGCTGCTGGAATTGCATTTTTAGTCGCTTTTATTGGTTGGATGCCTGCTCCACTTGATATTTCCATTTGGCAATCTATTTGGACGCTTGAAAAAAAGAAAAAAGAAAAAAGAATTACAAAAAACGAAATCATTTTTGATTTTAATATTGGCTACATAACAACAATAGTACTTGGTTTATGTTTTGTTGGATTAGGGGCATTTGTAATGTACAACAGCGGAGAAACTTTCTCAAATCAAGGAGGGACATTCGCAAAACAATTAATAAATCTTTACACAAATTCCATTGGAAATGAAGCTTTTCTGTTAATCGCAATTGCTGCTTTTACTACAATGTTTAGCACCACGATCACTTGTTTAGATGCCTCACCGAGAGCTATGCAGAAAACATTTAAATTACTGGGTTTAAATAAAATAGCAAGTTACAATTTATGGATTTTGATTTTAGGTACAGGAACTTTATTTATTTTCATTTTTTTTATTTCAGAAATGGGCTTTCTTGTAAAAATAGCTACTATTCTTTCTTTCATTACAGCTCCCTTTTATGCAATTGTAAATTTTAAGCTATTAAATAGTAAACACACGCCCAAAGAATTTAGACCTTCAATACTTATCAATATTCTAAGTTTAGTAGGAATTATATTTTTGACTTGTTTTGCATTATGGTATTTAACTATTTTATAAAAATTAATTTATAGTTTGTAACTTTACAATCAATAATATTTATGTCAATGATTGTAACAAAAGAATTAGTTGAAGAAAAAAACCAATGGAAAAGCCTTGAAATTTCTAAGGTAAAACAGAAGTTTTCAAATCCATCAAGTAAAATAGCTAAAAAACCAAAGTGGATTAGAGTAAAACTCCCAACTGGTAAAAAGTACACAGAACTTAGAGGTTTAGTCGATAAATATAATTTAAATACTATATGTTCGTCTGGTAGTTGCCCAAATATGGGTGAATGTTGGGGTGAAGGAACTGCTACTTTTATGATTTTAGGTAATATATGCACAAGGTCGTGTGGCTTTTGTGGAGTTAAAACTGGAAAACCAGAAAAAATTGACTGGGCTGAACCTGAAAAAGTTGCTAATTCCATAAAAATAATGAATATCAAGCATGCTGTTATAACTTCTGTTGATAGAGACGATTTAAAAGATATGGGTACACTTATTTGGACAGAAACTGTAAGAGCTATTAGAAGATTAAATCCCTCAACAACTCTAGAAACTTTAATCCCAGATTTTCAGGGAATCGAAAAACATTTGGATAAAATTATTGATGTTAGTCCAGAAGTAGTTTCTCATAATATGGAAACAGTTAGAAGATTAACACGAGAAGTTAGAATTCAAGCTAAATATGATAGAAGTTTAAATGTTTTAAAGTATTTAAAAATAAATGGGATTAATAGAACTAAGTCTGGGATAATGCTTGGACTTGGTGAAAAAGAAAGCGAAGTATTTCAAACTTTAATTGATTTAAAAAATCATAAGGCAGATATTGTTACCATTGGCCAATATTTACAACCTTCAAAAAAACATCTTCCGGTAAAACAGTTTATTGAACCGAGTCAATTTAAAGAATATGAAAAATTTGCAATTGATTTAGGATTTAAACATGTTGAGAGTGGCCCACTGGTTAGGTCTTCATACAAAGCCCAAAAGCATATTAATTAGATAAAGTTTTACTAATTATGTTTTTAAAAAGGTCTTCATCCTGCAAAAAGTTTGTTTTTATTTCTAAATAATATAAATTATTTTTTATTTCAAAATCACTTAGTTTTACATAATCCTTCTCTGTAGTAATTATATTATAATCACAATATTTTTTTTCAATTTTATTTATATCGTTACTTGAATAGTTATGATGATCAGCAAAATTCAAATGCTCAAATTCAATTTCATTATGTTTCAAATATTTAAGTATTGATAAGTTATTAGCTATGCCTGTTATTAAAAGTACTTTAGAACCTAGCAGCTCCTTAACGGGAATGTTTCTTTTACCCTTTAAAATGTTATTATATTGAACAGATGTAAAAAATAAACTTTGATTAGTTTCTAATTTTAAAGATGATCGAAATTCATCCATTTCAGTAGCCTTTAAAGCTGCTGGACATTTTGTAACTACTATTATATTAGCTCTTTGAAAACCATTCCGTGATTCTCTCAAATTTCCATAGGGCAATAAATAATCTTTAAAAAATGGGTTGGTATATGTTGTTAGTAGAATATTTAATTTCAATGATACATAACGGTGCTGAAAACAATCATCTAGAATTATAGCTTGTAATTTTGGTTCTTCGTTAATTAAATTTTCAACACCTCTCACTCTATTTTCATCAACTGCTACTTTGATATTATTAAACTTTCTAAAAATTTGATAGGGTTCATCTCCAATGGAACTTGCACTTGAGTTTTCAGATGCTTTAATATATCCTGATCGATTTTTTTTATAACCTCTACTTAACAATGATAAATTAAAATTATTACTAAAATTATCGAAAATATACTCTACCATTGGAGTTTTTCCAGTACCACCAGAACTTAAATTTCCAATTCCAACTAGAGGAATATCAAAAGACTTAGACTTTAAAAGTCCAATATCAAACATTCTGTTCCTTAAGCTTGTCAAAACAAAATATAATAAAGAAAATGGGTAAAAAATTATTCTGAAAAGTGACATTACACTAAATTATAAATTTAAAATTTAGTTGAATCAATAATTTATAACTTTGTAAAAAAAAACATTTTGAAATTAAAAAAAATTATAGATACTATTGAAAAATGGGCTCCTTTAAGTACGGCAGAAGATTTTGATAATGTTGGTTTGATTTTGGGAAATGAATCTTCAATTGTTTCAAAAGCTTTAATAACCCTGGATACCTTAGAAAATGTTGTAGATGAAGCTGTAGAGAAGAACTGTGATTTGATTATTAGTTTTCATCCCATAATATTTAATGGATTAAAAAAACTAACAAATAAAACCTATGTTGAAAGAGTAATAAGTAAGTGTATTTTGAACAACATAAATATTTATACAATTCATACAAATCTTGATAATCATCCCAGGGGTGTAAACTATCAAATTGCTAAACATTTGGACTTACATAACACTAAAATATTAATTCCAAAACCGAATTTAAATAGAGGAATGGGAATGATGGGAGAACTTACGGGAGAGTTATCTGAAAAAGACTTATTAAGCCATGTAAAAGATAAAATGAACACCAACACCATAAAGCACTCACCTTTATTAGGTAAAAAAATTAAAACCGTTGCTGTTTTAGGTGGGTCGGGTAGTTTTGCTATTGAAAAAGCTATTGAAGTCGGAGTCGATTGTTTTATAACATCAGATTTAAAATATCATGACTATTTTAAAGCAGAAAATAAGATTTTATTAATGGACATAGGTCATTTTGAAAGTGAACAATACACAAAAGAACTTATTTTAAATTTTCTTACAAAAAAAATTCCTAAGTTTGCCTGCATTATATCAAAATCAAATACTAACCCTGTTAATTACTTTTAATTATGGCAAATAAAAAAGAATTCTCCGTTGAAGACAGACTAAGAGCGTTGTACGACTTACAACTAATTGATTCTAGGATAGATAAAATTAAAAGTGTTAGAGGAGAACTTCCTCTTGAAGTGGAAGATTTAGAAGATGAAGTGGCTGGACTTGAGGTTAGAATGTCAAAAATACATGAGGAATTAGATCAATGCTCTGAAGATATTAAATCTAAACAAAATACTATTGAGCATGCCAAGACTATGATTAAAAAATATAATGATCAACAGAAAAATGTTAGAAATAATAGAGCTTTTGAATCATTGAGTAAAGAAATAGAATTTCAAGAGCTTGAAATAGAACTTTGCACCAAGCAGATTAAAGAATTAAAAGTTACCATTGAGTTTAAAAAAGAAAATATTAATCAAAATACTGAAAAACTCAACGAGAGAAAGGAACATTTAAATCATAAAAAAAATGAACTTGGTGATATTTTAAAAGAAACAGAAAAAGAAGAAAATGAGCTTTTAAAAAAATCTAAGGAATTTGAATCCAAAATTGATGAATCCCTGATTATTTCCTATAAAAAAATTAGATCAAGTGTTAGAAATGGTCTTGCAGTGGTTGCAGTTGAAAGAGGAGCATCTGCCGGATCTTTTTTTACAATTCCTCCTCAAGTTCAATTGGATATTGCTTCAAGAAAAAAACTAATTACCGATGAACACAGTGGAAGAATATTAGTAGATAAAGTCTTAGCAGATGAAGAAAGCGAAAAAATGGATAAACTATTTACAAGTATTTAAACTATTTTACAATAAAAGATTTATTCAAATCATTTCCTCCAACAACTTTTATATTGTAAAAATATTGTCCAGTTGATAATTTTCTTTTTGAATTAATTGACAATGGAAAAGTGTGTGTGCCCCTTCTAAGTATATTATCGTAAATAAGTCCATGGTTTCTTCCTAAAATATCATAAACGTATATTTTAATATAATGATCCTGATTGATTCTTAAATTCAAATCTACTTTAGAACTTCCATATATTGCTGCATGATAGGGAATAATATCGTCAAAATCTATCACATCATCATTACAGTTAATACCTAAACCTAGTAAAGAATATTCATTACCTAGCATAGCTTTATTAATAAATTTTTTATCACCACATAACCAGTCAGTTAAAATTGTTGTGTAAATAGATCTAAAATCTAAGTTATGATTTAAGTTTCCTCTGTTGTTCAAATCACTCAAACTGGGATGGTTTCCGATAAATCCATTTCCCTTCAAAGCAGGTCCAAACAACATTACTGGAGCCGCAGTACCATGATCAGTTCCCTCAGACCCATTTTCAGCGACTCTTCTTCCAAATTCAGAAAAAGTTAATGAAAGTACTTTTTTATCCAAACCATAATATTTTAAATCATCGTAAAAAACTTTAATTGAATTGGATAGTGTGGTTAAAAGTTTTTGATGTCTTTCAGGCTGATTTCCGTGAGTATCAAAACCACCCAAAGAAACCATATATATTTTAGAACCCAAATTACCTTTTATCAATCTGGAAACTAGACTAAGCTGAGTATCCAAATCATTTTCCGAATCATACTTATTATAAGCTTCCGACTCACTGTAGGCCTCCTGTATGACAGATGCATAATTAAAAGTAGCATTAGAAATTCTTCTAAGAAACTCAACTTGATCCCCATGAGTACATTCTGGTAAGTTATTTGTGTCAAATAAAGTGCCATTTTCAGCTACTTTTTTTAATCTTTCAGGACTTGACACAGCGAATGCATAAGATGTTTTGTCTCCATTAAAAATTAAATTTCCTCTGCTTCCAATTTGAATTGCGACTGGTTTTTCTGGTGGATTTGTTAAATAATCTAAATATTTTTCATCGTAATATCTCCCCAACCATCCCGTTGAAATATCTTTATTATCAGTGGCAGAAGCCCAAATATCTGATGATTTAAAATGTGAGCCATTTGGATTTTCATAACCCACACCATTTACTACTTTCATGCTACCATCTTTCCATAATTTTTCAATACTATTCATAAAATCAGGGATGGCATAATCATCGCTTAATTTCATTAAGTTGGACTGAGGGATATGAATTTTAGGTCTTTTATTTACATAAGTGTCAAATTGATTTAAAGGAACTATGGTATTTAAACCATCATTACCACCCTTTAATCTTATTAAAACTAAAGATCTATCACTAACAGATCCGGTTAATGCATTTGTAAGAAAATTTGAATTGAGGACTGATAAAGAACTGTTTCCTAGAGAAATAGCACCAGCGCCAGCAATTCCTAAAGTTTTTAAGAAACCTCTTCTATCCCACTTTGAGTGTTCTGCAATATGTTTTTTAGATTTTAAATAATCCTTTTTTTTCATGATTACTTTAATTGAAATTCTGGAAGTGAAATAAAAAATAGAATCAAATCGTAAACTTGTTTTGGAACGGATTCATAACTAAGATCCCAAGTACCGTCCTCAAAATAATTTTCTGGAACGTCGCCTTTAAAAATACTTAGTGCATCTAAACGTTCTTCATCCTTTATTTTAAAGTTACAAAACATAAATTCTTTTAACTTATCCACTATAATTCCAGGATTTTTCTCGCTATCACCGACTAATAATTTGATAAAGTTTCTAAATTGTTCTTTATCCCCAGCCCAATGTCTATTAAAAATGTACTCAATGAATTCCCATCTCATTGGTAAAGTCCCAGTGCTAATCCAGTCATGATTTTCTTGCCACCCAGCTACATCAACAGGTTTGAAAATTTCTTGTCCCATTTCTATGCACCTTAATCTCATATAATTTGTGTAATTTTTTTCAAAATTTACGGGAAAAGTAAATTCAAAGTCATTTTTAACAAAAACAAATAAATCAATTGGACTTTTAATTAAGACATTTGAGGTTTTTGAATCAAAAAAATGTTGACTTTTAAACAGTTGTTTGTAAACTGGAATTAATTCGAAATCTTCTTCAATAAAAGTCTTAGCTAAATCAGATATAATTTCCTTATTAAGATTAGGGCTAACAAAAAACTTATATAACTTTTCACAAATAAAATTAGCGATTAATTCTTTTTTTTCTTGAAATAATATATCTATAACGTCTTGATAACCCCAGCTACCAGTGTTTCCAAAAATAGTTTTCTGACCATTATCAAAAGTATTTTCATTAAAAATGACTGCACTCCCATTTCCGTTTAAATATTTATTATATCCCGTCAGAGCTCTGGATGTTTCTGTAATATCTGACGATGTATAACCATTACCCTCGCCAAGTGTAAATAACTCATAAAGTTCTCTCGCATAATTTTCATTGGGTGCATTTTTCTTATTTGTGTAACCATTTAAATACATTAGCATAGCAGGTTCTAACCCAATTGCACTAACAAAATCTTTAAAATTGCCAAGTGAATGTTGTTGCAATCTGGAATGATATTGATATAAATATTGAGATCTATTGTAATCATAATATTCCGTTACAAAGTGATTACTCCAAAATAATGTAAGCCTTTCTCTAAATCCATCAGATATAAAATTTGAAAAAGCCTGTTTTTGCCATGAATTTTTATAAAATGCTTGATTATTTCCAGAGCTATTAATTTCACTGTTATTCCAAAATCCCCACTCCGGAGCTGGAGTTAATGGTAAAATTTTTGCAAAATTTATTATATCCTCAATTAATTGTTCGGGTGATTTAGTTAACAAAGCCTTCGCTTTTTCATTGGAAATTCCAAAACCTAATCTTCGGTAAATAAATCTAACTTTAGAAATATCCCATGGGTTTTCTACACTAGGTGCATAAATTAATAAAGATGAATTATTACAATCTGCCATGAAAATTAGAACTATTTAAAAATCATATAATTAAGTTAATAAAGATAAGAAAAAGTGATAATAAAATTATTGTAACCTTTGCTACTCATTAAAAAAAAATGTTACCTTTGCGTTACATTAATAAAAAAATATTATTATGGAAAATTTAATACCAATATTTGGAATACTTTCAGGAATGGTTGTGCCAATAGCTGTATTTATTTGGTTATACCATGAGGGTAAAGGAAAAAGAGAAACTGTTTTGGAAATCTCAAAAAATCTAGAAGACCCTTCAAAAGTAGAAGAATTATTGAAAATTTTTGAAGAAAGAAAAAAAGAACCAATAGATTATCGTAGGAATGGAGTTATAACAATTTTTGTTGGTATTGGTCTCTATCTTCTTGGTTACTTAGCACTTGGAAGTATATTAAAAGGTGTTGGAGCTTTGGTTGGTGTAATAGGCATAGGGACATTAATAGCTGGATATCTTTACCCAAATACTGGAAAAGAACTAACTAATGCTGTTGAAGAATTTGAAAAGAAATAATTTTGGGTAAGAACCATAAAAAACTCATAAATAATTTAGAAAAACTTAGAAGGTCTGCTAGTTTAACCCAACAAGAATTATCAATTAAAGCAGAGGTTTCAAGAAAAAGTATTAATGCTATTGAGAACGGAGTCTATGTTCCCTCAACAGTACTGGCATTAAAAATTGCGAAAACATTAAATTGTAAAGTTGAGGAACTATTTCAATTACCAAAAAATTAGAAGAAGTATTTAATAAAGGAACCCACCTAATTAAGTGGGTTATTTTCTTGTGGGCGCTAAGGGATTCGAACCCCTGACCCCTTGGGTGTAAACCAAGTGCTCTGAACCAACTGAGCTAAGCGCCCTAAAATACTAACTATTAAATTATTTAGTCTATTCAAAACTTGTATGTATTATTTAATGTATCAATAAAGTACAAATTTTGAGCAGCAAATATAAAAACTTTTGTGATTATTAAAGAATTAAACACAACTTATTAAAGTTCGATAAAACAACCAACTTTTTCAATGCTATTTTTAATCATTTTTGTAATCTTAACTTATAAATCATAGCTTTTAATCTTCATCAATAATTTAAAATTTAATATTAATAATGATTAATATGAGCAATAAATTAATATATTTCGCAAAAACATAACATTACTATTAGAATGTTTTTATATATTTAAATTAATTAAAAAAATGAAAAAATGAAAAAATTCTTAAGTTTAATATTAATTTTTTGTGTCTCTTTTTCTTATTCTCAAACCTGGTCATCTTACGGAATTAAAGTTGCTCCAGAAAATGAAGAGACAGTAGTAAAAATTATGGACGATTATTTTACAAAAAACAAGATTGAGGGTGTAACAGTTAGTCTATACTCTATTATGTTTACAGCAGCTGATTTAAACTTCACTCATGAGGTGATTTTTAGTGGAGAAGGAGATGCTATGGCAAAACTTTATGAGCCAGGATTTCAAGACACTGCATGGCAGTTGTTTTCATCAAAAATTAACAACTTTGCTGAAAATGTTTTTTCAGGACAAGGTTGGAGAAATTTTAATTTTGGAGAAACAATGCCTTTTCAGCTAGTGTATACTTTTAAAGGTGATTGGAAAGAAATCAATAAATGGATGGCGATGGAAAAAAAGTTAGGTGAGAAATATCCACAAGACTTTAGATCATTTGCAGCAGGTGGAATTAATGCTGGTGGCCCAAGCAATGAGGCAGATCGTTGGATGGTAACTGGCTGGAAAACATATGCTGATTACAATGAAAACTGGAATAACACACAAAAATTTAGAGCAGAAAACCCAGCTTTTGTTAAAGAAAAAGACAAAATGGAGAAAGATATTGATGCCTCAGATGTTGAATTTATAACTAAGACTATGCGAGTTTTAGTTAAACAATGGTAAATCTTAATTGTTAGAGAAATAAAAAACCCCAAATATTCGGGGTTTTTTTATTGTAGCCTATAAATTTTACAATACTATTTCATTCTATTACTTCAAAAAAGTTAAACGCTTTTTTGAGAAATAATTATAATATTATTGTGATGTTATCTCAAAATAAAAAATAAATAATTTTAAAAAAAAGCGATATTTACATACTTTTAGGATTTAAATAATTTCTTCAACCTATGATTAAAACTAAAAAACTTGAATTTAGTTACAACAACCAAGAGTTTTTTAAGTTTCATGATATTAATTTAAAAAAAAAAGAAAATTTATTGATTATTGGTAAATCAGGTGTAGGCAAAACAACTTTATTACATCTTCTTGCTGGTCTTCTAAAATCAAGTTCAGGATCTATTGAACTTTTTGGAAAAAACATAACCAGTCTTTCGTCAGATGAACTTGATAAATTTAGAAAAAATAATATTGGAATTGTTTTTCAAAGACCTCATTTCGTAAATTCTCTCACTGTCAAAGAAAACTTACAACTTGCCCAATATATTGCTAATAAAAAAAATAATTTCAGAATTGAAAGTGTTCTAAAAAACTTAAATATTTTTGATAAAGCTTATAATAAAACAAATAGTTTAAGTCAAGGAGAAAAACAAAGGGCCTCTATAGCAATGGCAATTATAAACTCTCCAAAATTAATTTTAGCTGATGAACCTTCCTCTAGTTTAGATGATGAAAACTGTACAAGAGTAATTAAACTTTTAAAAAAACAAGCTAGAGAATTTGAGGCACAATTAATTGTGATAACTCATGATAGCAGGCTAAAAAAACATTTTGAAAAATCAATTGAATTGTGAATATATTTAAATTAAGCATAAAAAATATTTTCAATAAACCTCTGAGCTCTACCATTAGTTTAGCCCTTTTAATTCTAGGAGTCGGAATAATCTCTCTATTACTTCAACTGAATTCATTGATAAAAAATCAAATGAATAATAATTTAAAAGGTATTGATATGGTAGTTGGAGCTAAAGGTAGCCCTCTTCAACTAATTCTTTCATCTGTTTATCACGTGGATTCTCCAACCGGTAATATTTCTTATAAAGAAGCTGAAGAAATTAGTAAAAATAAAATGGTAGGTTCAAGTATAAAACTTCTCTATGGCGATAATTATAAGGGTTTTAGAATCGTTGGAGCAGAAAAAAAATATATCGAGCTTTATGGCGCAGTATTTAAAAAGGGAAATGGGTGGAATAAGCCGTTTGAAGTTGTAGTTGGGTCAAAAGTATCTAAAGAATTAAAAATTAATTTAGGAGATGAATTCGTTAGCTCACACGGATTAAGAGAAAATGGCGAATCACATGACCATAAATCATTTAAAGTTGTAGGACTACTAGAATCTTCAAATTCCGTGATTGATCAACTAATAATTACATCTCCAACAAGCGTTTGGAATATTCATGATGATCATGATCATTTAAATGATGATGAGCACCAACATAACGAAAAGGAAATTACTGCAATGCTAATAAAATTTAAAAGTCCTATGAATATTATTCAATTTCCTAGACTAATTAATGAAAAGACCAATCTTCAGGCTGCAGTACCATCGTACGAAATTTCAAGATTATTTAAACTTTTTGGGTTTGGAATTGAAACTTTAAGCTATTTAGCCTATATAATTATAATAGTTTCGGGATTCAGTTTATTTATAAATTTATTTAATTCAATGAACGATAGAAAATATGAAATGGCACTGATAAGGATATTAGGTGGTTCTAGACTACAATTATCAAAAATGATAATTTTTGAAAGTTTAATCTTAACAATTTCAGGATTTTTGTTGGGACTATTATTTAGCAGACTAGGAGTGATATTAGTATCCTCTCTCATGGAGGAAAGCATAAATTACGATTTAAATTCTTTTAATATTTTAACTGATGAATATTGGCTTTTAATATTGTCGGTTTTAATCGGTCTTGTAGCCTCATTAATTCCAGTAATACAAGTTTATAAAATGAATATCTCTAAAATTTTATCGGATGAATAAATTTATTTGTATTATCATCTTATTTATTTCTAATAATATTTTTTCTCAGACTGAAATTGACTGGTTAATGCTCAGGGATGTTTATTATAAATCAGAATATAAAGATGAAGTATATGGATATATGCAAATTCCATTTTTTGGAAAAGGAGTCGAAGATTTAGACAATAAAGAGGTTAAGATCACTGGATTTATGCTTACTCTATCACCAGATGAAGGGATATTTGTTTTATCTCAGAATCCCTACGCTGATTGTTTTTTTTGTGGCTATGGTGGTCCAGAATCGGCAATTGAGTTAAGATTAAAACCTGGTTATGATTCTTTTTTAATGGATGAACTGGTTACCGTCACTGGAACCCTAAGATTAAATAGGGAGGATGTAAGCAGCGGAGTTTATGTAATGGACAATGCAGTCGCTATTAAGGATTGAAAACGTCTATTTCTAGGTAATTGTTTTGAAATAATATGAAATTTCTATTCTTTAATTAAGTTTATATCAAAAGGCCCTTGTTTGAATTTCATAGAATTATTTTCACTATCAAAGGTTAATTCAATTCCTGCCTCCTCCAATTTGAACTTATCTTTTTCAACTGGGTTGAGTTCAAAAGACCCTTGACCAGCTACGTCAATAAAAAGTTTATCATCTTTAACAAAAACCTTTAATTTGATTGGAAATCCTTTTGCTCCATACGTCCCGGGATAACTGTTTAATTTATCTTTACTTACTGCAAATTTTTTTATTTCAGGTTTGGGATCAACAACTATTCTTTGATCTCTATTTGCAATATTCCAGGCAGTATAAAATATTAATTTACTTCGAGACTCTAATAAATCATATTCTATTTTATCTGGATCATCTGTAGGCATATGATAGTCTTCGTGTGTACCAGAGAAATAAAATATGATTGGAATACCATTTTTTGCAAAATTATAATGATCGCTTCTGTAATAAAACCTATTTGGATCATCTTTATCATTATACCTGTAATCCAAATCTAAATTTATTGTTTCATCATTGGTTTGTTCAGAGACATTATGAAGGTCTTTACTATCATGATCAGAGCCTATTATATATATGTAATCTCTATTTTTCTTTTTTCTAGTTGGATCAATCCTTCCAATCATGTCTAAATTAAGATTAACAACTGTATCTTCTAATGGATAGATTGGATTTTCTGAATAATATTTTGAACCCAACAGACCTTTTTCTTCTCCTGTAACATGTAAAAAAACTATACTTCTTTTTGGTCCTTTTCCTTTCTCACTAGCTTTTTTAAATGCCTGAGCAATTTCCAAAACAGCAACCGTTCCAGATCCATCATCATCAGCACCATTGTGGATTTTATTTACATTACGACCCGCTCTAGATCCACTCATTCCATAACCTACATGGTCTAAATGTGCAGTTAAAATAACGTACTCTTCAGGCTTTTCAATCCCTTTAATTATTGCAATAACATTTTCAGAGTCTACCTCACCCTCACTGCCACGAGAGATATTAAGTTTCATTTTCTGAAAATAGTCTTTGTCTGGATCTCCAGCTTCAATATTATTTTTTATATAAAAATTCCTTAAATATTCAACAGCTTTTTTTTGACCCTCTGATCCAGTATTTCTACCCTCAAACTCATCAGAAGCATAAATATAAAGATGCTCTTTTAAATCATCAGCAGTTATTGTTTTAGCATACTTTTTAGCATTTTTTAGTTGAGAAAAAGATTGAATTGAAAAGAAAAGGGCGAAAATTAAAAATACTTTTTTCATAGAATTTAATACTGTTATTTTTGCAAATGTAACTTTTTTAAATTACTAATAATTTTAATAAATCCGCTACAACAAAGTTACTACCACCTACATAAATAAAATCATTTTGATTTGATTCATTCAATGATGTTTTATAAGCACTTTCAACAGAATTAAAACTATTGCCTTTCAATTTGATTTTTTTAGAATAATCATAAATCTGTTCAACTGGAAGAGCTCTTGAATTATTTGGCTGACAAAAATAATAAAAAGCACTTTTGGGAAGTAATTTTAGCACTTTTACATAATCTTTACCTTTAACAAACCCAATAACAATTCTTAGTTTGTTGTAATTTAAATTATTAAACATTTTTAGGTTTTCTTTGAAAGCATTTAGATTGTGTCCAACATCTAATACAACTTTTGGACTTTCATGAATAACATCCCATCTTCCACGAAGATTAGTGTTTTTTACAACATTTAACAATCCTTTTTTAATAATTTTATTTTTAATATTGAACTCAGTAACTAGCTCGATTACTTTTACAACTCCCTTAATATTTTTCCTCTGAAAACGCCCGTTTAAATCGGTCGGATATTCAAAGTCTTCAAAGTCATCAGATAAAAAAATACTAGCATTCATTTTTTTTGCTTTATTTAAAAAAACATCGTGAATATCCTGCTGATATTCGCTAACAACTACAGGAATATTATT